>JGI12104J13512_1000205_pt1 | contig 56905 bp, 41 predicted proteins | sample TerdegcTABiofilm_FD_13512 | JGI IMG/M metagenome (IMG submission 13512)
ATACGACATAACGAATCCTGGGGTAGGGGCGATAAATGTGTCTCAGTATACGAATGCGACGCCGGTGCCGATTGGTTATACGGCGGCGACGGACAATTTGAGTGGAGTGGTGACCTATCGTATGTATTACAAGTTAGGAGCGGGTGGCACCTGGACGGATATGGGGATTAATTTAGATCCCAGCGGTGGCACGGTGAATTTTACTGTTCCGGGCAATCAGGAAGGGACCTATTATTTAGGCTTGCGGGCGGTGGATTCGGCGGGTAACGATACAGGCGTCCCTGTCGGTAACGGATTAGCAAGTTTTGTGTTTGATGTGACGCGTCCTGCGAACTTGACGAGTGTAACGATAAATCCTGCGTATGTGAACAATGCGGGTTTGCCGGTGCAGGTAAGTTATACGGGAGCGGCGGATGCTTTATCCGGTCTGGACTTTGTTCGGTTATGGTATCGTAAAGGACTGGCAGGCGTATGGACAGATACAGGTTTAACGCTAACAACATCGAACGGGACATTTAACTTTAATCCGCCGGCAGGCGAAGGCTTATATTATTTGTTAGTTCAGCCAGTGGACCGGGCGGGTAATGGTCGCTTTGTAAGTGGCAACGGCGACGGTACGACATTTTACGACAATACACCGCCGACCGTAGGCACGGCGAGCAGTCCGGACTATGCGAGTGGCGCCGGTATATCGGTAGGCTATACATCGGCGAGCGATGGTAGTGAAGGTAGTGGAGTTCAAAGTTATCGGTTGTGGTATAAGTTAGAGAGTGGTACTTGGACAGAGTATAATGTGGCTTTGAATGTAGCGGGAGGGAATATAACTTTTCCACCGCCGGGCGGTACAAATGGGCGGTATTACTTTGACTTACGGGCTTGCGATGCGGCGGGCAATTGCAGTGCGGCACCGAGTGGTAATGGACAGGACAATACGCTGTTTGATACCGCTCCGCCGACGAACGGTACGGCGAGTTCGCCGACATATAGCAAATGGCCTGTGCTCGTGAATTACAGTGGTGCGTCCGATGCATTATCGGGATTAGACTTTGTGCGTTTGTATTACAAGCGAGGGACAGGGACATGGACGGCGACGGCATTGACGAACAGTAATAGTAGTGGTAGTTTCTCCTTTACCGGTACGCAGGATGGCACTTATTACTTTGCGGTGGTGGCACGAGACCGTGCAGGCAATACCGGTAGTTTGCCAACGGGCAATGGCGATACGACTACGATAGTGGATACGGTATTGCCGACGGTAGGCACGCTGAATGTGGTAAGTGCGACGCGGACAGTGCCGATAACGGTGAATTACAGTGGTTGTTCGGACAATGTAGGTGGAAGCGGATTGGATGTGGTGAAATTATGGTATAAGTTAGGCGATGGCGGTGTATGGACAGACAGCACATTAACTTCCACCTCCGGTTCGGGCAGCTTCAACTTTAGCGGAGTGACGGCAGATGGACGCTACTACTTTGGGTTAGAGGTCTTAGACAAGGCAGGTAACAGCACAGGTACGCCTACCGGTAACGGATTAGGCTCTGTGTTAGTAGATAGGACAGCTCCTACGCTGGGCACGCTTAATGTAAGCAGTCCAACGAATGTAGTTCCTGTGGTGGTGAATTACAACGGATGTGTAGACACCGGAGTAGGGCTGGCTTCGGTGAAGTTATGGTATAAATACGGTTCAGGTGGTGCGTGGACGGATAGTGGATTGAGTTCTACATCCGGTTCGGGCTCTTTCAACTTTGCCGAAGTAGTAGATGATGGTACTTACTACTTGGGCTTACAGGCAGTAGACACATTAGGTAACGATACAGGAGCACCTACAGGCAATGGTTTAGCTTCGGTATTAGTAGACCGTTCGGGACCTGAGGTGACGGTAGAGCCGATGACAGTAACCGAACGGATGCCGGAACTGCGAGGCACGGTAAGTGATTTAACGGGCATAGTAGAGTTGAAGGTTAAAGTAGGCGGACAGGAGTATACAGGTAATGTAGTAGGCAATCAATGGACGGCGCAGGTGACAAATCCATTGCGTCGAGGCGTATATGATGTTCAGGTAACGGCAAAGGATGCATTAGGTCAGGTAGGCGTAGATGGAACGATAGACGAGTTATTTGTAGATGTTCAAGACCCGTGGGTGACGGTAGATAGGCTAATTACCAACGATAGGACGCCGGTACTGACCGGCGAGATGGGACCTGCACATGCGGGATTAGAAGTAGTTCGCGTAACGGTAAGCGTAGGTAGTTATGTCAACACGGCAGAATTAGACACGGGTGTGGGCGTCTGGCAGATGTCAGTGCCGATAGAATTAGACGAAGGTATATACGATGTGATGGCGGAGGTAGAAGACAGTGGCGAGAATGTGTCCTGGGACACGACGGAAGACGAATTAGAGATAGACCTGACGCCGCCGGTGATAGAGGTAACGGGACCGGAGCCTGCGGAGACGAGTGGCGAGACGGTTCGATATGGAGTGCGGTATATTGGCGTGAAGGAAGCCTGGTTAAGCGAGAGCGATGTAGCATTATTAGTGCGTAATGGCAGTGCGAGTGCGGACATAAGCGTAGTGCAGTTAACGAAGGGGACGGATGCGGAATATGAGGTGGTGCTGAACAACATCGAGGGACGCGGCGAGGTAGCCTTGCATATATTAGCAGGCACGGCAGTAGATGAAGCAGGCAACTATGCCCCTGAATATATAGGCGAATATGCCTTAACCGTTCATACCGAATCCGGCTTATCGGCGGTAGGAGGATATGGATTAATACTACTGATGGTGCTAATAGGCGTAATCAGTTTCACGGTACTCATTCGCCCCACCAAACAGCAAGAATAAAAAAACTTTGGTGGATATAACCTCTCTATCCCCACAGGTCACCCCTCCTGTGGGGATAAGCTTTTTAACAACACAAAAAAACACGATAACCACAATAAAAAGGATAAAGGATATGATAACCTATAGGACATAGGTAACAGATTTATACTTTCTTTTAATCGTAGTAGTAGGGGCACGGCTTGCCGTACTCCTACTTTGTGAAAAAAATTTAACCACAGAGGACACGAAGTAAATTTTACACAAAGGACACAGAGAAGAAGAGGGGCGAAACATGTTTCGCCCCTCCTTTGTGAACTCTGTGCAAAGTCTTTGTGTCCTCTGTGGTTGAAAGATTTATCCACTTAAAAATACTCAAAGCAAGGACGCTTTAGCTACATTGAATAAAATGTTGCATGATGGATTTTTTCCATTCGTTTTATTCGTGTCTATTCGTGAAATTCGTGGTGATAATTTTCTACCTATTAAATCCAGTCTACAAAGAGGAAAAGTATAGCGTATGTCAAGTTGTGAGATATTCCCTTTTCTTTTTCATTCATATTTTCGGTATTCCTCGCTGTATTGTATAGAGGCTAAAAGATATGTGTTACCTATGTACCATAGTTGTTCACCTTATTTTTCTTCGCTTTTGAACAAATAATCTGTCATAGATTGTTTGTTTCGAAGCAATACAATGGGGCGGTAGGCTACTCTTTTTCCACCGGAATAAGGACTTTTATCTTCCTGAAAAGCGTCGGATGAGTAGAATTTTAAAAGTAGGTCTATATCTACAGGATTGTATAAAGATAAACATATTCCATAGTTAGATGATGGCTTTTCAAGCCACTGATTGACAAAGTCGGAAATGTTTATTTTTATCCACCCTGTCCGAAACGGTAATTCACGAATATTGAGAGGGGCATCCGAAGTATTGATTTGGGTATTCCAGTTTGTTGCTAAGGAAGGAACACCATCTATACCTTCAAACTCATCTGAAATCCCGTCTCCTTCTTCCCATGTGTCGTTTATCTGCTGAACTTTTACACGAATAGACCCGGACCCAATTCTTTTTATCTCTGCTAAATATAACCAGATATATGCTTCTTTTAAATCTTCCTTACTCCAGTTTTTTGGCGTATCGAATTGAATTAAGATTTTTCGCTCTTTATTTTGCTCTATCCCAAGTGTAAGGTAGGGTTCTTTACCGGTGTTATTTTCCGGCTTTTCTTCTATAATAGTTGTATCGCGAATGGACTGGATAGGAACAAAATCATTATTCTTTCGGACATAAGGGGCATATTCCAAACTGTTCTGTATAAAATAATCACCTACTATTTTTGCAAAATAAAACTTCATAAATGTACTTACCGCAGATGCGTTATGGTCAATACCTCCATAATAATAATCTTTATAATGCTGATATACCCAATTATGTTTTTGTTTCATTATCGAAAATTGGGTCATGGCTACAAGCGGTCCAGAAGCAAGATAGCCTTGTTCACGGGTACAACCTGCTTTTAACTGTTCTAAAGTTACCTGCTTATTTATTTTTTGAAAACAAGATAATATTGTTTCAAAGGGCCAAAATAGTTGCAATGGGATAGGAGGTGTGATTTCCTTTTCTGCAAACAGGAAAATATCCGTTGCAAATTCTGCTTCTCCATGGGAAGACCCTCCTTCTTCTCGCGCGGCGGTCAAAAAAGAACGATATTTCGGTTCATCGAAATGCCAGGGAATATCGGATATATTATGCACTATCATTCCAAGAAAAAATACCAATTCTTTTCGTGCTTGTGCAGGAGATAACCCTGGAATTTTTTGTTGTAATACTTCCACATACGCGGTTATAAAACGGTTCCAATGAGAGGTTTCTGCACAATCGGGGTTTATTTCTCCATAACCCCAGTCGGGAAATGAACAGCCCGCATAAAAAGCAGGATAGACTTCCTTATCTTTGAACAATTCTGCTAACTCAGGATACTGTTTTTCCCAGTCCAAAATATATTTCTGAATAGCCTCCATACCTATTTCTATATGTGCCCGAACACCAATAGCGTCAGTCCTGACACATATAAGTAGGTAAAGAAAGATGAAAAAATATTTATTTCCGTTTTTTATTCGCATTTTTTATTTTTATATAAAAATAATTTTGTATATAAGACTACTTATCTGTCTTTTTAGTTTTCTGTTTGTTAAAGAAGAATGAGAACAATCTGAATGGAAAACAATAAAAATATATCTTATAGGTATTGTTTTAAATAGTTGAGATATAACTTGTATGACAAACAATTTTTGAATATTTTATGGAGGAGTAATTTTTCCTAAAACAACGGGATGGGATGCTCCCGTTACTTGTGGTATATTGGCAGGTGTTCCACAGATGGTTTCATTTCCGAGAATAGCAAAGGAAAGTGCCTCGCGTGAGGAATTAGGTATTCCATATTGGTCGCTTGTAAATACCGGAATAGGTGCCAAACTTTTTGATAGCCACTTGTGTATAGTTCTGTTTTTTGCGCCACCACCACCGATAATAATATGGTCAATTGTATATTGAGGTTTAACAAATCGTTCATACGCATCAACAATTGTTCGGACTACCATAGTTGTTACCGTAGCGACAAGGTCTTCAACAGGATATTCTTTACGACTGGCTAAAGCATCCCTTAAATAATTTTCTTCTCCGAAATCTTCTCTGCTGGCTGTCTTTGGCGGGACTTTAACAAAAAATGGATGGTCTAAAAGATACTCTAAGAATTCATCAATAACCTTTCCATGTCTTGCCATGCGGCCATCACGGTCCATATTTTCTGCTCCGCGTGTAAGAAGACGGACTGTTGCATCTATTGCCATATTTCCTGGACCTGTATCAAAAGCGAAAATTTTCTGGAAATCTGGGTCTATCACCGCCATATTGGATATACCTCCAATGTTTATACAAAGGATAGTGCGGTTAGACCTACGGAAAAGTATCCAGTCTGCATAAGGCATTAAAGGGGCTCCCTGACCACCTGCTGCCATGTCGCGGGCTCTAAAATCTGAAACCACAGGCAAGCCTGTCTGTTCTGCAATTACCGCAGGTTCCCCAATCTGAAGAATGCCTATTTTTGAAAAAGTTGGAGGGGCAAGATGTGCAATGGTATGCCCATGAGAAGAAATTAAATCTACTTCGATGTTCTGTTCTTTGGCTATCTTTATCATCTCCAGCGCCGCCTGTGCTAATAACTCTCCCAATTGAAAATTCAATTGACAGATTTCACGGTCTGTTTTATGTTCCGACAATAAAGCCAGACGAAAATCTTCATCGTAAGGGAATGTATTTGAAGCAAGTAATCTCATTGCCATTTCAGGACCGGTACCTTTAAGACGAACTAACACAGCATCAATACCATCACAAGAGGTACCCGAAGAAAGCCCTATTATATAACGCGGTATTTTTTGTTGAAGTGCTTGTAAATCAAACATAAATTACTTTACCTTATGTATAAATTCAATTTATTTACATACTTATTATATAATTTATTGACACCGTTGTCAATAATAAATATTCTTAAAAAAACATTTTTTTGGATAAATAATATTAATATTTATAATTCTCTTTTATGATATATAGTTCCTTTTCATCAGAAAAGAATGCATCGCTTATAACTTCCCTCTGTTTCTCTATTCTAAAAAAAACAAAGCAATCCTGGAAAACGGTTTATTCATTGCTTTCTTTGGATGAGGAAAAAATCCTTTATATTTTTAATAATCGTGAAAATATTATGCAACTCGATTGCAAAAGTATTCCTATTTCAGATGCTGTTCTTCAAAAAATATCAATTATCGGTCAGAAAGATATTGAAGAGGCAGAACAATTATTAATTAAAGTACAGAAAGAAGGCTGGAATATCGCTTTCTTTAATTCGGAATATTATCCCAAACAATGGCTAAATTTACAGGGACAATCGCCCCCATTAATATTCTTCAAAGGGATGTTCCGTTGTCATAACAATAACCCAGGTATTGCTGTAGTAGGGACAACACAACCTACAATAACATGCGTAGAGAAAGTCAAAGAATTAGTTAAGTTTATTATCCATGCAGGTGCTTATCATATTTCTGGAGGTGCTATAGGAGTTGACCGAACAGGACATGACACAGCAATTTTCATAGAAGGTTCGACACAGGCAATTCTTCCCTGTGGTATTTTTCATTATCCTATCCCCTATCATTGGGAAAGAGCGATTGAACGCAATAAAATGCAAGTCATTAGTCCATGGTTACCTTCTGCCAGATGGGAAAGTCAACAAGCCGTCCGAAGAAACCTGTTTATTGCATCCCTTGCTAAAATCGGTTGTATATTACAACCAACGCATAAAGGGGGAAGTTTTCGTGTCGCTCAGGAAATATTGTCACGCCATTTGCCTGTGTTTGTTTATGAACCTCAGTATTACGCAAAAATATTAAAACATCTCCCACAGGTTTTACCGCTCGTAAATGATGAAGGACAACTAAACTACACTATGCTGGAACAAGCCATAAAAAAAGTCAAAGACATCAAAGAAGAACCGACTAAAGATTTATTTAATTAGTCGGACAGGTCGGGTGTAAGTTAGACCTGTCCGAATTTATTTAAACTTAAATGCCTAATCTCTGTTTTAAAAGTTGTTCCGTCTTCTGAAATACTTCATCAGGTGTGCCATCGGCAGTAATAGTTAGTAGTAGCCCTTCTTTTTCATAATAATCTGCTAACGGGGCTGTGCTTTCTTCGTAGGTCTTTAATCGCACGCGTATGGCTTCGGGTTGGTCATCTTCCCGCTGGAACAACTCACCGCCACATTTATCACAGACTCCTTCCACTTTGGGCGGGTTAAAGATAATATGAGCAGTGCCTTTACACTGTTTGCAGGTTCTACGACCACTCAATCGTTTTACGACTTCTTCTGTGTCCAATACATAATTCAGCACAACATCTAATTTAATATTTAACTCCGCTAATAGTTGTTTTAATGCCTCTGCTTGATGTACTGTTCTCGGAAAGCCATCCAGTAAAAATCCATATCCGCTACTTAAACAATTTTTCCGTTCTCGAACAAGATTGATAACCGTGTCATCGGACACAAGTTTTCCTGCCTTCATCGCAACCATTGCTTCTCGCATAGCGGGGCTTAACGATTCTTCTGGTGTATTTTTCGCTGCACGGAATACATCCCCTGTGGATAATTGAACGGCTCCGTATTTCTTACTGAGATACTCAGCCTGCGTTCCTTTACCAATTCCCGGAGCCCCTAAAAGGACAATATGCAACGGTCGAGCAGGTTTGGGAAGTTCGCTTTTACATTCTGTTCCGTAAAGCCATGCATTTATAACACCTTCATTTGCCATAAGGATACCCTCCTGATTATTTAAGGTTTAATCTTTTATAAATTAATGGAATGTGTATTAGTATAGCAAAAAAGAAACCTTCTTTCATTTTTATAGTCTTTTACTTGAAAGTTAAAATGTAATTCAATATACTCATAATAGGGGTAAATAAAACAATTATAAGGAGCGAAACGATGAAAGAGACAAGAAAACTATCAGGAAGCCTGTTGATTTGTGTAATTTTTATTTCATGGTATAGTTTTGCAGATATACTTCCTTTAAAACAGAACTGGCTGGTGCAGACTTCCCGAGGATTGAATGTTGAAGGAGATGTTTTATCCACTTCCAATTGCGTTACGGATAATTGGTACAAAACAGAAGTACCCAATACGGTTCTTGCAGTGCTTGAAGATAATGGTGTTTATCCTGATTTATATTATGGGACAAATTTGAAGAAAGTGCCGGGCTATCAAGATGACCTATGGTTAATTATGCCGAAGAATAGCCCTTTCCGCGACCCGTGGTGGTATCGCACTGAATTTGTTGTTCCTGCAGAATGGAACGGGATGGAATGCACACTTCATTTTGAAGGTATCAATTATGAAGCAGAAATTTGGCTGAATGGTCAAGAGATAGCCGACCGTTCTGAAGTACGAGGTATGTTTCGCAGGTTTGAATTTCCTGTCTCCCAAAATTTGAAATATGGTGAAAAGAATACATTAGCCGTAAAAATTTATCCGCCGGGTCTTTTGCCGGATAAGGATTACGATACAAAACAAATAGAAGCGACTACGGGTTGGGATGACCATAATCCGCAACCACCCGATTTGAACATGGGGATATGGCAACCTGTGTATATAAAAACACAGGGAATAGTCGCATTACGGCATCCGTATGTTGAAACACAACTGTCCCTTCCTTCAATGGATTTTGCGGATTTAACGGTATCTGCCTGGATAACTAACATGAAGGAACAGGAAATAGAAGTTACGGTAAAAGGGACCATTGAAGATCGTGTTTTTGAACAGAATGTCAAATTAAGTCCAAAAGAAAAACGAGAAATTATTTTCAAACCAGAGGAATATCCTGCCCTACATGTTCTATCTCCTCGTATTTGGTGGCCTGCACCGTTAGGAGAACAGAATTTGTATACTCTCTCTATGGAAGTAATAGTTCAGGGAAAAGTATCAGATACCGCACAAACGCGATTCGGTATTCGGGATGTCCGCACAGAACTTAATGAAGAAGATTGGCGTGTTTATTATATCAATGGTGAAAAAATACTCATTCGAGGCGGGGCATGGATGACTTCTGATATGCTTCTGCGTCTTACTCGAAACCGATACGAAGCCCTAATTCGTTATGCGAAAGAAGCCGGACTGAACATGCTCCGTTCAGAAGGATTTTCCATTCGCGAGACGGATATGTTTTACGACCTCTGTGATGAATACGGGGTTATGGTTACACAACAGATTTTCGGCAGAACGATATTAGAGGAAGACTTAGCCATTCAGTGTATTGAGGATATGATGCTTCGTATCCGAAATCATCCAAGTTTGGTGCATTTCTTAGGACATGATGAAACATTTCCTTCCGAAAAGTTAGATAAAGCATATAAAGATTTGATTGCTAAACACCGTGTCCGCCGCACCTATCAGCCCCATTCAGGGACATTTGTAACAACGACGCGTCGTTCTACCGGTGGCACACGCACAGGAACGCGGGAACTATGGACATACGCAGGACCTTCTCATTATTACCTGAGAACCCACGATGGGGCATGGGGATTTGCTCAATCCGGAGGTATCGGCGGGATTATTGCAAGTCCTACCAGTTTAAGGCAGATGCTTCCAGAAGACCAACTCTGGCCTGCATTAGACACAGAAGCATGGTCATTTCATACCGTTACTCAAGGTGGAAGTTATTTCTACGCTTTGCGGGACGCAATGAATGATTGTTATGGTCCAGCCAAAGATTTTAATGATTTTTCGAGGAAAACAGAAGCCATGAACTTTAACAGTGCAAGAGGAATGTTTGAAGCATACGCACGAAATAAATATAAAGCCACAGGGATTACAACATGGAAATATGATACCGCCTGGCCTGCAGCTTTAAGTTGGCAATATGTTGACTGGTATCTCCGCCCGACATCAGCATATTATGGTGCCAAGAAAGCATGCGAACCTATTCATGTCTTATATGCTTACGATGATGAATGTATATGGGTCGTGAATAGTTATAGAAAAGATATAACAAATTTGCGGGTATCCGCAGAGGCGTTTAATCTTAATGGAGAAACCTTCTGGTCACAGACAAAGGAAAATATTGCAGTAGATAGGGACGGAAAGATAAAGATTTTTGAAGTAAATATCCCAGAAAATCAGCGAAAACCCATGTTTTTCCTTCGTCTCCAACTATTTGGCGAAAACAATCAACTTATTTCCACAAATACCTATTGGCTCTCAGCAACGCCGGATATACCCGGGGATAGTGGACATAATCTTAAAGGAATTTTTTACACCCGACCCAAATCAAAAGCGGACTTTACCATGTTAAATGAATTAGAGAAGACAAAAATACATGTTGAAGGGAAAGAAACTTCAAAAACAGAAAAAGAGCGGATATTTGATATGCAAATAAAGAATATCGGTAGTAGTATTGCATTTATGCTCATCCCTGAACTGTATGCCCCCGACAAGCCCGGTTTCGAATTACCACGGGTTTATTGGTCAGACGGAGGGATTATCTTACGACCATCCGAAGAAATTACTATACAGGCAAAGGTGCCAGAGGATACTCTACCGAAAAACACAACACCCTTGTTTAGTGTCCGTGGTTGGAATGTCCAACAAATGCAATGAAAAAACAAAAAAGCCTGATGACCTCATGACAGATGTAGATAAATTATCCTCTATATTAGGTATTACAATCTTATCTGTATTGCATATATGTAGAGATAACAAATTATATTGAACGCTTGACTTATCCTTATAATTAGGAAGAATTACCCTTGTATTTAAATGTAATTACGAATTATCTTACACAACTCTATTCTATTTGTCTCGTATCTCTTATTTGTCCCATCGGTCTCATGTATTTTATAGGACGCTGATAATATCTTTTGTGAGACTTTATTACACAAAATTAATTACATATTTAGTAAAGTATTTTTCCTTCTTGCCGATAAATATATTGAATAATGAATATGGGACAGTTGAATACAGCAATTGTATCCCGATGATTACACGCCTATCGGGAAAACAGTCTCATATTCTTACCTCCTTGAGTGCGTCATAACTTATCCCGTTATGACGCCATTTTTTTTGTATCAATAGTTTTTCTCTCTGTATGATATTACTATTGGTATGGAGTTTAATTAATGAATTTTTACAAATGTGATGCCTGTGGTAGAAATTTGAAGAAAGAAGAACTTCGTTATCGTGTCAAGATAGAAGTTTCCGCAATATACGAACAGAACGAAATTCATCTGGCTGATTTAATTCGAAATCATCAACAAGAAATACTACAATTGTTAAAAAGAATGGAAGAAATGAGTGCCGATGAATTGGAGGAACAAATTTACAAAAGTTTTGAATTTGACCTCTGCCCTACCTGTCACCGAGAGTATATTAAGACCCCTATCCATCTTACGGTAAGTAACCATCTTAAAGATGATGAGCAAAACATAAATAAAATCGCAGAGAATTTTTTGCATTCATTAATATCTAAACAAGAAAAAAAGGACTAAAAGATTATTATTGACAAAAAATTTTTGTTATAATGGTTTAAATTTTTAGCACTGATTGTGGAAAAATACATTTATAGACAAAAAATTTTTCACCGGGAGTTATTATGAATGAGTAACGAGATGTCCGAAGAAATAGGTATCGGGGGAACATCTCTCAGTGACATTCTTGAAAAAGAATGGCAAAGCAAAATTGCAATGGTGGTGGAGTTATTTAGGTCAAGGTCGTTTGCACAGGCTTTGCCTCTTGCTCAGGAAGCATTGCAGTATGCAGAACAAAATTTTGAAGAGAGTGACCCTCGTTATGCCATCAGCCTGAATAATATGGCAGAAATATTAAGAGGACTTCGGAAGTATACAGACGCAGAAAGATTTGCTCAAAGGTCATTGGATGTCCGCAGGAAATATTTAGGTGAAGAACATGAGGATGTAGCAAATAGCTGGCATACATTAGGTGTAATTTGTCATGAACAGAAAAAATATGAAGAAGCGGAAAGAGCCCATTCCAAAGCATTAGAAATACGAAGGAAAGTGTTAGGGCAGAAGCACGCTGATGTTGCCCGTTCATTATATAATCTTGCGGGTTTGTATTTAACCATGAGGAAATACGCAGATGCGGAAAAGTGCTGTCAGGAGTCATTAGATATTCGCGAAAAAATTCTTGGTCCTTTTCATCATGATGTTGCAGCAACAGTTCAATTGTTAGGCGACATATATCGTCAGCAGAATGATTTGGTTCTGGCAGAAAGTCTGTATCGCAGAGCACTGGAAATACGGGAAAACACATTAGGACCCAATCATCCGGAAACTGCATTTACATTGAATGCTTTAGGGGTATTGTGTCATGGACAGGGAAAGATTAATGAGGCAATTTCATATACAGAACGAGCCGTTCATTTATATAAAACAATATGGGGTGCCTCAAATTTAGATGTAGCCCGTGTAATTCACAATTTAGCAGGTTATTACCGTATAGTAGGCAAGTTTTATGATGCGGAAAAGTTATATCAGGAAGCCCTATCTATCAAACAAAATATGTTGCCACCGAAGCATCCCGATATTGCCATTACTTATTATCAATTGGCAGAGTTATATAAAGTTCAAGGGTTTCCGCAAAAAGCAGAACCTTTGTGTATGAAATGTCTTGAAATCTGGGAAGAGGCGTATGGTCCAGAAGATATTCATGTAGGGAACGCTTTATGTATCTGGGCGGAAGTATTGAAGTTTTTGGGAAAATTGGAAGAATCGGAAAAGAATTACAAACGGGCATTGGAAATCTGGAAGAAAATTTACGGTCCAGAACATCCAAATGTAGCAACCACATTGAACAATTTAGCGGAGACTTATCGGTTTCAAGAAAGATATATAGAAGCAGAGAAATTATATCTTGATGCTATTGACCTCTGGCGGAGAATATCCGGTCCGGAACATCCGAATGTGGCAATGGTTCTTGCTAACATAGGTGAACTGAGACAAACAGAACGAAGATATGAGGATGCAGAACGATTTTATAGACAGGCATTACAAATACTGGAAAAAAGTTTAGGCACTTTTAATAACGCTGTCGCCACATTGTATCATCAATTAGCCCGTTTATTTGAGTGTCAGGAGAAGTATGCACCTGCAGAAAGTTTGTATCGTCGCGCTTTAGAAATTCGCGAAAAAGTTTTGGGACCACTTCATCCGGAAGTCGCCACGATACTTCAAGATTTAGAAGCGTTGTATCTGGCACAGGGTAAATATGCCTCTGCGGAACCATTATATTTACGCTCGATTACAATATGGAAGACAGCCTTCGGCGATATTGACCATCCCGATTTGGCAAGGTCTATGAACAATCTGGCAGGTGTTTATCAATCTCAGAGAAAATATAAAGAAGCCGAAGAATATTATCTAAAATCTTTAGACATGAAACGAAGATTTTTCGGTCCTCAACATCTGGAAGTTGCTAAAACAATGAATAATCTGGCTTCTCTCTATTGCGACATGAAACGCTATCAGGAATCGGAAGTGTTTTTCCAGGATGCATTGGCTATCAAACAACAATTTTTAGGTGCAGACCACCCTGAATTAGCAACTACCTATAACAATATGGGTCTGCTATATCTGGAAATGAAACGGTATAAAGAGTCAGAACTTTATTATATGAAGGCATTACAAATCTGGCAGAAAACTTGGGGTGAAAAAGACCCCTCTGTAATATTGGTTCTGAGGAGTATGCAGGATTTATACAATCGTAGTGGTGAAAGAGAAAAATTAGAAATGATTCGGCAGAAATTAACCGCATTGCTTTAATTATCATGTCTCTTATTACCTATTTTCTTTCGTAAAATAATATAATCTTTAAAAAAGTAAGGTGAAATATTTCTTTATGAAATGGTTTATCAGAAGAAAAAAATATCTATTTGTAATACTTATTTTTGTTATCCCTGCTTGTGGGCGAATCGGTGACCCGGAGACTATCAAAATAGCACGGATAGATAACGAATATATTACACGCGGGGATTTGTATAAAATCCTTCGGGAAATGGATGACCGTGAACGGCCTAAAATTACCAGTCGTGGTGATTTTTTACGCGTATTAAACCAACAGATTGACCTGCGAATAAAAATCCCTTTAGGAAAAAAATTGGCTGAGGAGGGAAAGATTACATTAAATCGTGATTTAGCACGGGAACAATTTTTCCGTAGTGCCGGTGATGAACAGGAACAATTAAGGTCTATCTGGGAAATTCCCATACCCGAAGGAAATACAGTAACACCGCTTATGCAGGTATATAATCTAACTCCTGCAACATTACGGACAATGAAAGAGTATATCGAGCAGGAAACGGATAAAATTTATCAACGGTTATTGGGTGACCAGGCGATTGCTTATCTGGTTGGGGAAGATGTAAAAGCGGGGAAATTAAATGTTACACAGGAAGAATTGCAACGGGAATATAATTTAAAAAAAGATAATTATCATATATATGAGTCTATAAAATTTCGAGGCATTTTTGTTCCGACATCTGTTCCCAACGCGGCGAAAATATGTTCGGAATATCGAAGTCAAGTAGACTCGGGCAAGAATTTTGACGACCTTGTCAAAGAGATACTTATACAAAAACAATCTATCGTAATTGCACCGGAAATACAAAATATTATGATTAGTGAAAGTGAAATTGAAAATAACCCCAATTCAGCCCGTTTTCGCGGTTTCTGGTCTGTGGCTGAAGGTGTAGAAGAAGGAACTGTTTTAGGTCCTGTATATATGCCTGAATTTCAAAGTATGGCTCAAGATGACAAAGGGAATGTGAAAACTCAGGTAATGCCCGATTCTTATGTTCTATTAAAAGTACTGGAACATCGTCCTGAACGAACACCTACGATAGACGAAATTAAGCATTTACTTGTTGCTCCTATTTTGATTGGTAAAAAAATGGAGGAATTAAGGAAATTACATAATGTTGAAATTTATGAAAAAAATCTTCCGGAGCCTTCCTCCGCTCGTGACCAATTTACAAATCCATGGGAAGAATTATAAAAACAAAATAAACGAAAGGAAACTTATGAAATCAACAAAAAATTTTAAACAAGTTATAATTGTGCTTTTTCTTATTGCTTTGTTTGCAAACGGAGAAGAGACCCGAGATAGCAAGCAGTTGTTCCTTGATGCGGTAAAGCCTCTAAGAAATGCAGAATCTTATGAGGTTGAAGCAAGAGTTGTTTATTCTATCAATTCGGAGAAACTTGGTGATAAACCATCAGAGATAGAACAAAAATATAAAGTTGTTTCAAAAGGGAATGATTTAAACTTTTTATCTGTAGAAACCCCGCAACATGGGGATATTCAAATTTTCCGTAATGGTTCTAATCTAACAGTTTATTCTGAAAAAGATAAAAAATATGTAGAACGAGAAGCCCCCAAAAATCCAAAATTGTTTTTGCTCATTGGGGGACCAGATTTGTTAGATACTATTATCTTTGGAGAATCGGAGATTCTTTCATCTCTTACAATTCAACAAGCAAACGAGCCATCCGTAGACCAAACACAAAACAAAGAAAGTCAATTTCAGATAAAAACGGATAAGGGAGGAGAAATCAAAGTGTGGCTCTCCCTGGGAAATGAACCCAAAATTACAAAAGTGCAATCCGAACTGCCCTCTAACAGCATCTCCTCAGGGGGAACAATGAATATTTACTTTGATAATTGGAAACTAAACTCCGTTACGGATGAAAGTATATTTAAATTTAATCCTCCGGAGGGCGTATCCAAAGTAGAAAAGAAAAAAGATGAAATGATAGGGCAAAAAGCCCCAGATTTTACTCTATCCACTCTCGATGGAAAAAAGGTTTCCTTAAAAGATTTTCAAGGTAAGAAAGTAGTTGTGCTGGATTTCTGGGCAACATGGTGTCCTCCTTGTCGTAGAGCAATGCCGATTGTTCAGGAGACAAGTAATGAATTAAAAGATAAGGATGTAGTTTTCTTTGCTGTGAATATTGATGAAGAGAAAGCAAAAATTACTGATTTTATCAAGAATACAGGTATAACCTTAACAGTGCTTCTGGATACAGGGGGTAATGTCGCTAATTCTTATAAAGTAACAAGTATCCCGCGTATGTTCATCATAGATAAAAATGGAATTATTAAGGCAGGGCATTCTGGATTTTCTGCTGAAATGAAGGAAGACTTGAAAAAAGAAATATTGGAAGCATTACAATAAGATTAAACTCAAAGAACCTGCGTTAGGATTTTAATATGTCAAGTTGGAAAAAAACTATTTTGGTAATTGTGTTAATTCTTATTGCCGGGTATTTTTCAGTTTCTTATGTTCTTGGTGTGAAGGGAGATTCCCATCCCTTAAAAGGACAGAAAGCACCTAATATAACGATAAAAAAGATAGACGGCTCTGAGACGGAATTATCTTCTATCGTAAAAGGGAAAAAAGCCATTGTTATTGATTTCTGGGCAACCTGGTGCGGACCTTGTAGAAATGCTTTGCCCGCTCTGGAAAAATTAGCCCGTGAATATGACCCCAATCAAGTTCTCTTCGTCGGTATAAATGTATGGGACGGTAAAGTGGAAGAAATGAAAAAATTCTTAACTGAAAAGGATATAAAAACCGTAAATATCTTTTTAGAAAAAGACGAAGAAACCAGTAAAAAATATTCTTTTAATGGTATTCCAGCCATCTTCGTTTTAGATGGAGATATGAAGGTCTATAATTTCTATTCAGGCTATTCTCCCTACACAGACGCTCAAATAAAAAGAGCCATTGATAAACTCATTAAATAACTTTCTATCTTGAAAATTTAATTTTTTCACTATTCCTTACACAATAACTAACACCCCTCCGCTTGTAAGTTTTTGTGTAATTGATTTATACTATTTTGTCTTTACAGGCAATATCAGTTAAATAGTCAAATCTTGTTTTTTAAATAAAAGGAAATAAAAATGACAAAGAGAATACTTATATCTCCCCAAGAAATGCGTCAAAAAGGTGAAATTAAGGTTAAAAATATCCCTGTAAATCAGTATCAACGGAACTTGAAACAGGAATTGGAAGCAAATGAGGGGATAACACCAGAGATAGCGATACGGATATATCGTGATATGGTGATTATTCGTGAATTTGAGACAATGCTGGATAAGATAAAAAAATTAGGTTCTTATGAAGGGATAGAATATCAGCATGCAGGACCGGCGCATCTTTCTATAGGACAGGAGGGAAGTGCGGTTGGGGAATGTGTTTTTCTTCGTGTTTATGACCATATTTTTGGTAGTCATCGCAGTCATGGAGAAATCATCGCTAAAGGATTGCGTGCTATTCGTGATTTAACAGGAAATCGTCTTGCAGAGATAATGAAATCCTATTGGGAAGGCAAAATATTGCAGGTCGTTGAAAGCCATGAACCTGACTGGTCTCCACTTGTTGTAAAAGGAGAAAAGAATAAGGTTCTTTTAAAAACAAATGAGGAAGAGGAATTAGGGATTGATTTTCTACTGTATGGACTGTTATCAGAAATTTTCGGGCGTGAGTATGGATTTAACAAAGGAATGGGCGGTTCTATGCATGCCTTCTTTACGCCGTTTGGTGTGTATCCCGCCAATGCAATTGTCGGAGGAAGTGCAGATATAGCCACAGGTTCCGCTTTGTATCGAAAGGCTCGCAAATTGCAGGGTATCACTGTTGCTAATATCGGCGATGCATCTGTGGCATGTGGACCGGTATGGGAAGCGATGATGTTCTCCGTAATGGGACAATATAAAAATCTATGGGATGATGAACATAAAGGAGGTTTGCCCATCGTCTTTAACTTTATGGATAACTTTTATGGGATGGGCGGACAACCTATAGGTGAAACCGCCGGTTTTGAACGATTAGCACGCGTTGGCTCCGGATTAAACCCCGAAAATATGCATGCAGAAGTAGTGGATGGAAATAATCCCTTAGCAGTTGCCGATGCATATCGGAGGAAAATGCCCCTATTAGAAAGTGGGCAGGGACCTGTATTGCTGGATGTGATATGCTACCGCCAATCCGGACACTCTCCGAGCGATCAATCCGCCTATCGCGACCATGAAGAAATTGAAATGTGGAAATCCGTTGACCCAATAATTGAGTTTGCAGAAAAGATAAAATCGGCAGGATTAGCCACCGAAACAGAATTAGAAAAAGTCAAGGCGTATGCCCAGAAAAAAGTCAAGAAAGCATGTCAATTAGCGACTAACAATGAAATTTCACCCCGTATGCATTTAACGCAGACTTCAGGTCTTGCTAATTTAATGTTCTCGAATAAGGAAGAAAAGGAATTGCCCGGACTGGAAAGTCCTTCGGATGTATTAATCCCTTATGAGGAAAATCCACGATTAAAGAAGATAGAGAAGAAATCACGAGTAGGTATAGATGAAAATGGCAAACCGTTGAAAGCAACTCAAGCAGTTACCTTCGGAGAAGCCATTTTTGAGGCAATATTACATCATTTTTATCACGACTCAAGGCTCATCGCTTACGGAGAGGAAAATCGGGACTGGGGTGGTGCTTTTGCCGTATATCAAGGTTTAACAGAAGCCCTTCCTTATCATCGCCTTTTTAATTCGCCCATATCCGAAGGTGCTATTGTAGGCACAGCGGTTGGCGTCGCTATGGAAGGAGGAAGACCCTTAGTAGAATTGATGTATTGTGATTTTATGGGTCGTGCAGGAGATGAAGTATTTAATCAATTACCCAAATGGCAAGCCATGTCCGCGGGTGAGTTAAAAATGCCGGTGGTGCTTCGGGTATCTGTCGGAGCAAAGTATGGCGCCCAACATTCACAAGATTGGACGGCGTTATGCTCACACATTCCGGGCTTGAAGGTTGTTTTTCCTGCAACACCATATTCCGCCAAAGGACTTATTGCGTCTGCTTTGAGTGGTAGTGACCCGGTAATTTTCTTTGAAAGTCAAAGGCTTTATAATCAAGTAGAAATTTTCCACAAACAAGGTGTCCCTAAAGAGTATTACAGACTGCCCATTGGCGAGCCTGAAATTATTAAAGAAGGAAAAGACCTGACAATCATGACTTTCGGAGCAACCCTCTACCGTGCTTGGGATGCTGCACAGCGTTTTGAAAAAGAATACGGGATTAGTGTCGAATTGATAGATGGGCAAACACTTGTGCCTATTAATTATGAACCTATAGTCGAATCCATAAAGAAGACAGGGAAACTTATTCTTGCAAGCGATGCTTGTGAACGAGGTAGTTATTTACATACCGTAGCAGGACAATTAACTCAAATAGCCTTTGATTATCTGGATGCCCCTATTTGTGTTATTGGGTCACCTAATTGGATTGTTCCTCCTGCAGAATTGGAAGAAAGTTACTTCCCTCAACCATTCAGTTTTCTGGATGCTTACCATCAGCAAATTAAACCCCTTCCGGATTATGTCCCCAAAACATATCGCACTCAAGAAATTTTTATTCAGTTAAATCGCAAAGGTGTATAACTAAATCTCATCATTAAAAAGGTCAAACCGTGTTGAGAATTTTATTGAAAATTTTAAAGTGGACAGGTATTGCTTTAGTAGTATTTTTGATATTTATTTGGTGTTGGGTTATTTTCCCTTTTTGGGGTATATACCCGCTAAATTACAACCGATACATAGAACGGACAAAAATTCCTTCCTGGGTTCTGGAATGCTGGGTTTGGGAAGATGACCAGAATACAGCCGATTTTACATTGGAATTGGTGAATGGATATATTGAACACGATTTTCCTGTCCGCACGGTTCTGATTGATAGTCCATGGTCACTTCGTTATAACGACTTTACAGTGGACGAAGAGCGGTTCCCCAATCCAAAAGAGTTTTTTAAGTATTTTGAAGACCGAAATATCCGTGTGGTTCTTTGGATGACCAATATGGTCAACAGCGAAAATCCAGATACAGCCATAAAAAATGCAGAAGATTTTTACCAGGAAGCTCGGAACAAAGGATTTTTATTAGGAAATGGCACACAGGTTCGCTGGTGGAAAGGTAAAGGGGGATTTATTGATTATACAAATCCTCAAGCAATGCAGTGGTGGCGTTCTTTACAAAATCAAGTGCTGGATTTAGGCGTAGATGGCTGGAAATTGGATGGTTCTGCTACATTATTAAGAGCATCACTGGGTCCCCTTCCAATGTTTTATGTTCGTAGTCATAAAGGCATTGTAACAACTCGGAAATATATGGACTATTATTATCGTGAAGAACTGAATTATGGTAGGTCTGTAAACCCTGAATTTGCCACATTAGCCCGTTCCATTGATTCGCCTACACCCTGGGCACACCCCGAAGGTTTTGCTCCATTAAATGCGTCTACAGTAAACTGGGTCGGAGACAACAAACACGAATGGGAATACGAAAAACGCGGTCTGGAGAGGGCTATTTATTGTATCCTGCGGAGTGCAAAATTGGGATACTGTGTAATAGGTTCGGATATTGCAGGTTATCACGGAGCGGAACCTATCCCCGCAGATTTATATATCCGCTGGACACAGTTTTCTACCTTCTGTGGCTTATTTCTGAATGGTGGACACGGCGAACGGAGAATGTGGAAACGCTCCGAATTAGAATTTGATTTGGTTCGGAAATATTCATGGCTGCATACAGAATTATTACCCTATATGTATAGTTATGTTGCCCAATGGTCTGAAGGTGGAAAGCCATTAATGCGACCCATGAAAGAGGGAAAATATCAATATATGTTCGGTGATTATCTGTTAGTGGCTCCTATTTATCAAAAAATAAGCACGCGTTCTGTTGTTTTACCCCAAGGGAAATGGAGATGGTGGTTTAGCGATACACAGACTATAGAGGGAGGGCAGACAATAACAAACTCGTACGAGATAGACAAATACCCTGTTTTTATTAAAGAAGGGGCTATTATACCGATGTATATCAGTCGTTCCTATACAGGTATCGGAGACAAAGACTGGGAAGGATATTTGGTTCTGAATATTTACCCTGAAGGGGATAATTCATTTACAGTGCATTACCCCGACTATTCAGGACAGATGACAGTCAAAGTTGCCAAAGGAACTGATTTAACAATTGATATGGAAGGACTTATAAAACCCCATATCCTCCGCATCCTTACCCCTCAAAAGCCAACAGACATTTTGAAAGATAACAAACCAATCACCGATTTTATCTACCAACCCGAAAATCAAAGACTAATTATTAAAAACTCCGACACCACCACAAAAAAATATACCATAAGATGAAGTAGATTTAAATCTTATGCTTACACCTTTTAACTAATTGCCTTCTTTTTTTATATCCTCTTTTAACTTTGCTTGCAATTTCATCTAATTATTTCGGGCTATACTAAGAAGTTCCGCCAAAGGTGAAATTTGGGTGAGTGATAGAGAACTGTGTACATAATGTTATACACTGTTGCCATTACTCCCTACCTTCGCCTAAATCAATTGAAGTATGAGTAATACCAATACCTCCGCCTTCATAATCAAATTCTATATTTTCTTTCATACCTCGTTGATTACCATCCCTATTAAAAAATTCTTCTACGAACTTTACAAGTTCTTGGTTTCCATCTCTTCTGGCTTTTATCTTTAGTGCAGAAAGCAACTCACGAAGGAAATCATAAGCTGGCTTATTATATGCTTCTCCATCTAAGAAGTTTAGTTCTCCAATGTAGCCTCTTAAATATTTATCTACAAAATCATGTATATTAGAAGCATAGTGAGAAACACCAAGAACACCCATACAGTGAGGGAGATATGGACAGTATCTTAAGGAATTTAAAAGTTCCAGTAAAAGTTTATACCTTAAATAATCAAGGGGGTCAAAGTAAAAAAGGGTAGGATAAAAGGCACATGGTGGTTTCCATAATTTAGCAATATCAATTATATTGATGGATTTTCTATTTCCCAAGATGCATTCCAATTGTCTAGCACTAATAAATACAAAATCCCCTGGGGAAAAAAGCAAATTAAAAGAACCTAAACATCCTGAATAATTAGGTAAACAGAACTCTGTATTGGGAATTAAAGAACCGTGTCCTTTAAATGATGGGAAGCGGGAAAGTAAATAGATCTGCTCTTTATTACTAAGGTCTAACCTAAAATCTTTCTTGGCTTTTTTGGACTGGGTGATTGTGAATTTTTCAAAATATTTTTTGTTTTTATAGAAAACGGATATGATGAAAATAAGATCCCCCAGTTCTCTATGTGTTTTAGTATCATAGTATTCAAACTCTACCACTGACTGCTTCCCGTGAATAAAAATGCTTTTAGTAGAAATGCTAAATCCATCAAAGTGTGATTTATGTAAATGATTTTCTTTATTTATTGATTCTACAATACTTTTAACCATATTAGGTTCGTCAGATCCTTGGATATATCCTTTAATTAATCCCGTTTGAATTGCAATTGTAAGAGACTTTTCATACTTTGCAAAAAACTCTGTGTTTATTAATTGAAGGTATTTTTCTATCACTTCCGCTATGCTCATTTTAGTTCCTCCTTACAAAAATGTTGTTCACCATTACGAGTATATCTGATATCTACCAAAAGTGGATTTGGGCTACGGTGCTTATGTACCATTGCCAGATATGATCTGTTATGTGATGTAAACCGAAACACATTGTTCTTATTCATCGCCAATACCTCGTTCACAGAAATCTTCAAATGATAGATTGGTATAATGAACTTTATGCTTATCTTTGAAAAACCGGTTATATCTTAACTCCTCACTTTGCTTTTGAGAGTCTGTTTTTTCTTTATGATTATTAATAATGAATATCTCTGGGGTGGAACTTCCATTTATTTCAACCCTTTTCAGAAGGTACTTAATGTGGATGTCAGCATCTGGGAAAGAATAACCACAGAAAAAAATTCTTTTAGCCTGTTTTAATGCATTCTCCGATTTGAGCCATACTTGTTGTAAATAGAAATTAGACATAACCTTAAAGAAAGTTGGGGGAATAATTATAGGAACCATTTCACCACCACAGACCTCACAATTTTGGGGTTTGAAAACAAGTTTGGCAACTCTTTTCTCCTTGGGGGTTAATGTTAGTAATATGCAGGTTGGACAATACAGCCAATTTAAGGAACCATGTAGTTTATAAAGACAAACCGCTCTTTGGGGTTCTGGTCTTGTCCAATCATTTTGTTTTTCAAAGTTTGTAAAATCAACCCCATAGTCTAAATGAAAATCTGGATAAAGTTCCTCTAACGCATTGTCTATAAGGATATCATAGTTTAAACTAACAAATGCAGTCTTATAAAGTTTCTTCTCTTCTTTTAGCCTGTTAACAAGTCCCCTATGATATTTAGATTTTCCAATTAATTTATTATCGAGAATAATTGCAATTAGAAATATCAAATCTTCTCTAATTCGCTGTATTCGTGATTTATCAGGTGTTGAACTATAATTTTTAAAGCTTTCTCCTCTATTTAACGATAGATCAATTATTCCCAGTATTTCCTCAAAAGTGGGGAAAGAGATATTCTTCAAGTTATTACCTTGAATATCAATTCCAAAGAATGTCCTGAAGAAATCAACTAATCTCTGATACATTTTTTTATTGTTTTGGAAATTTCCCATTTGATCGGAACGGAAATATTCCCCAAGCAAATCGCCTTGTAGGGGCGCTCCTTCAGATGCAGAAGCACCTGCTCCGAGGAAGATAACATCTTCTATTTCCATGTTTCTACACCTGTTCTCTGTGCGCTTTCTAATGAATTTTTGGAAGATAACATCTTCTATTTCCATGTTTCTACACCTTCACGGGTTATTTCGTATAACAGCTGAGCGTATCTAAAGTCCAAGCAAAGCGAAAAATTAGAGTGGAGGTGCAAACCATCGTAGCCAGATACTCTTTGTTATATGAAGTGACGACTCTCATACCAATGATTTAAACGATGGGATGTCAACAGGTAATCCAACTCTCATAAAGAATCTTGCAAATGCTTGAGACAAATGTTCTCTGTAGGGTGGTAATAAACGAATCCTTTTACCCCTCTTTTGGGCTAATTCTACAATGAAATCAAAAGGAACACTATAAACACTGCGAAAATCAACAACCATATAATCTGTTGCAAATTCATCTATTTCACATTTGTTTAATAAATGATATCCCGGAACATTTCCTTGCCTTAGCGATTCTTTTCCTTGTTTACTTTTGAAAAAGTCGCTTTTCTTCTCAAATTCATTCAGAGACCAAACCGGGCAAACTAAAACCAAATCAAGTTTCCGTTGAACGAGATCACACGATTGGCTCATAATAACAATATCATAGTTTATAATCCTAACCTCTATATTGTCAGATATTTCCGAAGGTGGAATTACTACCGGGCAGTCCTTAATAAAATCCCCCTGCATTAGACCATCTTCCCCACCAACAACCTCATACCAAGGATAATCCTTCATTTTCAGAAATCCTCCGGTTCGACAATATGTGGTGCGGCTTTTTCTACATTTTTCACTCTTAATCGTGCAGACCACTCTTTCTTTGGTGGCATTCTTACAACAATATCGAACTCAAGCATATCTTCAGGGACTGCCGTCCCCAATATTTCCTCAATTAGTGATGCTTCGTTTTTTATTTCAAAACGTGGCTGAGTTGAAGACGAATCTGTTTCAAGCATGGAACTCAAACTATGATAAAGATTGTATTGTTCACTCATCTGAGTAGATAATAAGTTATCCATTATGTATATTTTCTCCTCACTTATACTTAAGGTGGAAAGTTGCTGAATTGGATAATATCGATACGCAATATCTTGCATTGTTATCTGAGACATTATTCAAACCTCCTTAATAGTTCTCCCTCTATTAGTTTGAAAAAACAATCATGCGTTAAATCATGTGCCTCTTTTATCCAATTAACGATTTCATCTTGATCTTTAGGAACATCTTCAGAGATTGATTGGACTGCCGTTTCCCATATTAGAGCATCCAACCCTTTTATTTTACCCCGAGTAAATCTTAAATGAAATGCTCCTTTGGGTTTTGTAGAAGCAAACGAAGCTTTCAGGTCGAAACCTAAAGGTTTTTCTTTAACTCCTGTGTTTTCAAATAGTTTCGGATACAAGTTTATGTTTGTTTTCATTTGTTCATTCAAAAAATTGAATATATTTTCTTTTTCAAAGTCAAAAGTAATAGCGTCGAGATAACGCAATAATACGCTATTAATCTTTAAATTATTTTTTGAATCAGGGTAAACCTCAAAGAGTATATCAACAGCTTGGTTTATTCTCTTTTCAAAATCCTCCCAGGTATATCCTTCCGTATCATTAACAGTAATGATTCCTGGACCTATCTGAATAATAGGCCATTGATCTTTGCTTTTCCTAAATCGGTGCTGGGCTACATGTCCTACAATTTCATCCGGCAGACTTGCCGTGGGTAATTGCTCATGAAATGTATATTCATTGCTAACTTTATCATATATCCTACCAACGATTATTTTGTAATGCGGATCTATCTTCACTCCTGGAGCGGGTTCTTGAAGTTCCCACCGTAACTCGAATATAGCCTCTACAAGAGGCTTATTTTTTAAGATTTTTGTTGTCATCTTTTAACCTCCATATTATTTTTCAGAGGTACCATTTCATATAACATTCTGTGGATAAAAGAATTTACTGAAGGCAATTTCGGGAAATCTTTGATTTCTCTTTTATCCACCATTGAGTAAAATTGCCACTTTTTATCTAATTGAAGATACCGCATTTAGGACATTTCCAATTGGTTCCATCTGGGCGGTCAGGGTGATTTTCGTTATCAAGTTTATTACTTTCTACAAAATCGTGGTAATTTCTACATTCTTCTTCAAAGGCTGCTTTCGGAGAAGTTGCATAGCTAAATATAAAATGGGTGTATCGCTTCGGCTTTTCGTCTGCCCACTGTTTTAGCCTTCCATTTATATCATTATCCGAGCGTCCTACATAGCAATCGCAAAATTCGTTATTTCTAACATTTAATAGTGCATAGTTACTAGCAGATTTTATAGTAACCACCTCGTCAATTTGTTTTGTCGTAAGATCGTACAGACCATCTATATTTAATGACGACATTTCAAAAACCTCCTTTCAAAAATTATTCCCAGTTAATATTTGAAAAACTCTTTAGTATCCGCAATCAGTTGCGTATATACGCCCAATTTGAGAATATAAAAGTAGAGACGGATATAACAATTTTATTCGTTATAACATAATTATTTTCAGAAAGTCAATGGCAAATTCGAATCTTTGCTATAAGTAATTATCTGGAACGATATAAATTAATCCTGAAACGAGTTCAGTGCCTGCCCCGAATTTGTTTCAGAGATGACATACATATATTACCTATGTCCTATCGGTATCAATTAATTTTTAGGTTTTGTTTCTAAGTATTAAACGGGGTTGTGTGGTAAACTAAATAATAAATGTCTCTTTTTCGTTATATTAAAAGGAGATATAAGATGAATTGTGGTGGACAAATAAAAAAAATCATTTATAGTTTAAGTATAGGGGTGTTTTTATTCATTAATACATCTCTTCTTGCACAAATGTATGAAAACAATCTATCAGAAAATTATCCGAATTTATACGGGAGCAGGCCGCTATTGGATGATCAATTTACGGTAGGTGGACGAAAACTTAAAAATATCCAACCGCAATATGGAGGCCAAAGAATTGATGAGAGGGCATTGTATAACCCGCGTTTAGATGAGGCTTTTGATTATATGGGAAAACCTCTCTTTTCTCCCAATCCATATAGTTACCCACGACTGGTCAATCCGTATATATATAATCCGCAAACGATAATCGAACAGCCTCCAATCACATCGTTCAATCCGTATGTGGGTTCTAATTATCCTATTTCACCTCAAAGGAATGTCCCTGTTTCACAAAGACAACAGAAGGAAACGGCTTCTATTTCTCCCATCATCCCGGCTCTTATCGGGGCTATTGATGCTATGTATCGAGAGAATAAAGATGAAAAAGAGGGTTTTTTCGGGTCTAAACGGTTATCTTTAAATGGATGGTATGGAGACATTCGAGCGACATCGAAACAAAGTGGCCGTTTCAGTTTTCGCAATACGAATGGGGAAACTGTATCAGGAACATATTCTATGTTAGGTTCACGGATTAACTTTAATATCAATCATTACGGAAAAGAAAAAACTGAATATTGGCAGGGTAGTAGTTATCAATGGGGTTCGGGTAGCAATATAAATGTGCGTAGTCGTATCGGTTCTATCACAGGGTCATCCTCATTTTTTGGCGATAGCTATAGATACCGTTTCAATACCCCCAATCCTAATTACGAAGTGGAAATCCGCGATACCAGTAAAACCTCACAATCTATCCGTGTAAGAGGGGACAATAGTTATCAATACGGTTATATTAACTAATACTAAATTGATAACCCATAGTATACTGATAACAGATTTATACTTTCTTTCCCAATCGTAAAGGCATGGCATGCTGTGCCTTTATAGGACTATAAGAGCATAAAAAATTGTAGATGAAGCCTCTTGGCTTCGAGTTCTTTCCTCCTTATACACTTTGTGTAAGGTCTTTGTGTTCTCTATGGTAAAAAGAATTAACCACAGAGGACACAAAGGAAATTTCACACAAAGGACACAGAGAAGGTAAGGGAGAAATGTGTCTCGCATCTACATTGTGAACTCTGTGCAATGTCTTTGTGCCCTTTGTGGTAAAAGAATAAACCACTTAAAAATACCAGAAGCGGGAACGCTTCAGCTACATCGAATAAAATAATGCATGATAAATTTTTATTTGTTTTTATTCGTGTCTATTCGTGGAATTCGTGATTATAATTTTTACTAAATTAAATCCATTCTATAAAGAGGAAAAGTAGCGTATGTGAAGTTGGGAGATATCCTCTTTTCTTTTTCATCCCTATTTTTGTTCTCCATAGTTTAGAATCTATATGTTACCTATGTACCATAGTTGTTCATCTAAAAAGATATTATAACCACAGTATAAGAATAAAATAAATGCAATACGCCCACTTCTTAACTTTATATTCGGTAATTAATCAATTTATTCCAATGCTTGATGAAGGTCGGAGAGGAGGTCGTTTATATCTTCAATACCGATGCTAAGACGGACGAGGGTTGGGGTAACTCCTAATTTTTGTTTTTTCTCTTCGGATAAACCTGCATGGGTCATGTAATAGGGAACGCAAAACAGGGATTCCACCGCTCCTAAACTTTCTGCAAGTGTGAATATCTTTGCCCGTCGGTAGAAGTTTTCGAGTGTTTCCTTATCGTTCAGTTCAATAGACACCATTCCTCCAAAGCGGAGCATTTGCTTCCGTGTAATATCCAGAATAGGTTCTTTTTCCAGTCCGGGATAGTAAACCTTTTTAATTTTAGGATGACGAACAAGATATTGAACAACCTTTTCTGCGTTATCACAGTGGCGTTCCATTCGCACATGGAGTGTTTTAATCCCTCGGAGTAGCAGGTAACAATCAAAAGGTGATGGGACTGCACCGATACTATTTTGTATAAACTGTATAGCCTTGATGTCTTCCGAATTCTTCACAGTAACTGCACCCCCAAGCACATCGGAATGCCCCCCTAAATATTTTGTGCTACTATGCACTACATAATCCGCTCCTAAAAGTAATGGCTTTTGTAGATAAGGTGTAGCAAATGTATTATCCACGGCAAGTTTAAGTCCATATTTTTTAGAAATCTGTGCAATAGTAGATATGTCAACGATGTTTAGTAATGGGTTTGTCGGGGATTCAACCCATATAAGATGGGGCTTCTTTAATTTTTGAATTGCCTGCTCAAAGGATGATGGATTGTTATCCTCAGCGTATGCAACCTCTATACCCCATTGAGAATATATCTTATCCAGCAGGCGAACTGTTCCCCCGTATAAATCATGTCCTGCTACAATACCATCACCCGGCGATAGTGTCTGTATAATTGCGGATATAGCAGCGACACCGGATGCAAAACATGCAGTAGCAGTACCTTCTTCCAATTGGGTAATGCATTCCTCTAAACTTTTTCGCGTTGGATTTTGTGTCCGTGTATATTCAAATCCTTTGTGCTTCCCTGGCTCCGATTGTTGGAATGTTGTCGCAAGGTGAATAGGTGTAACTACTGCACCTGTTAAAGGGTCGGGTTCCTGACCCGCATGTATAGCACGAGTACCAAATTCCATGTTTTTCCCTTTTCCTGTATGTTTTATGTTTCCGTCTGTTTTCGTAACTGATAAAAGTATATCAAATCTGTGCGAGTAACAATCCCAATTAACCGATTATTTTGCCGAATAATAACTGCAGGGTTCCCGGCTAACAATAGACGATATACCTCCTCTGTTTTTGTATCGGCATCAAGCGCAGGTAAAGGATGTGCCATTACCTCAGATAACGGCGTTGTTGGCAATTTTCCCTGATGTAAAGCATGCATAAGAGTGATTTCTTCCACAGAGCCAATAACTTCTTCCCCCTCCACAATTGGTATTTGCGATATACTTTTTTCACGGAACAATTGAATGGCAGTCTCCAGGGTTTGTTCTTTGTTTAGTGTCCAGATTTGCCCTTCTCTCCCTAAAATTTCGAGGACTTTCCCGATATGGGTCTGGTCTGGCGAAATGTCAGTAAAACCATTTTTAAACATCCATTCATCATCATAGGCTTTACTTAAATAATTCCTCCCTGTGTCCGGGCACATAACAACAATCAGGTCATTTTCAGTGCATCGTTGAGCATACTTCAATCCTGCATAGATAGCAGTTCCACTTGACCCCCCCAACATTATCCCCTCTTCCCGTGCCAAACGACGGATTGTGTGAAAAGACTCTGCATCACTGACGCGAATCCATTCATCAACCACATGTGCGTTCAAGGTATGTGGAACGAAATCTTCTCCGATACCTTCCACCTTCCATGATTTAGGAGAATCTCCACTTAACACCGAACCTTCAATATCTGCACCAATTACACGCACATCGGGATTTTTTTCTTTCAGATATTTTCCAACCCCGCTAATAGTTCCACCAGTGCCAGCACCTGCTACAAATGCCGTGATTTTCCCTTCCGTCTGTTCCCAGATTTCCGGACCCGTTGTGCGATAGTGCATTTCGGGATTGGCTAAATTCTGAAATTGGTTGGGACGCCATGCCCCGGGTATTTCGCGGGCTAAACGGTCTGCAACGCCATTATAACTCTGTGGAGAATCGGGGGGAACACTGGTCGGCGTTATTACAACTTCCGCCCCATAAGCACGCAATAAACGAACTTTATCCGAACTCATCTTATCGGGCATAACACAAATACAGCGATACCCTTTCACACTTGCTACAAGAGCCAAACCCAACCCTGTATTCCCGGCAGTTGCTTCAATAATAGTGCCACCGGGTTTGAGCAGTCCCTTTTCTTCTGCATCCTTAATCATTGCCAGAGCGATACGGTCCTTTACACTCCCCCCTGGATTAAAATACTCAAGTTTTAGATATATCTTCGGTTTCAGGTCTTTATTTATTTTATTTAATCGAACCAGAGGTGTGTTTCCGACAGCTTCGAGAATATTATTGCATGCAGGACGAAATAATAAAGCCATAACCATTCTCCTTGATAATTGTTATATTTTAGGTAAAACATAAAACAAAAGAACAGACATTTTTATTTCATGAAATATTTAAATTTGTTATTTCCGAGCTGTATTGTAAAAAGAAAATCATTGTTCCAGTGAAAGAAGTAAGTTGAATAGAAAAGGGAAAAAAGAGGCTAGAAGTAAAAATGATAGTTGGAAAGCGTCTTTAATAGAGAAAATTTACAATATATAAATTCAATAATACAATTTTTATAATTGTAGTAGGGCGAATATAATTATTCGCCCTACATTTTATTTTTGTGTATTTTTCGTATTAGAAGAAAATACCAATAACCTGAGCAACACCTGCATTAACAGGGGCTTTACTTGCACCGGTAGGATTGGCGATGTCTTCCGCAATATAACGAATAAATTCTACATGCCCATCTAAGTATAAAACATTAGAGCCGCCGGGGATATGATTAAATCCTGCAGGATTAGTCGCAACATGGTCAAACATAATCCAGACAGAACTTTGAGCCTGTGCTGTTGCGGCTGGATTATTAATATCTGTAATAAGGAACCGCTCAATACCTTCCCTCAGCCTATATACAGTAGATCCACCCCCATTGCCATTTCCTGGATTAACTGGAATATCTTTGTCTACATAATCAGGCCAGGTAGATGGATTGGTATATACAGGAACCAATGCATTTAATGCTAACTGAACTAACTGTGCGGGACCGGTAATAGGATTGGGTAATAACGGAGGTAATGCTGGAAAAGTAATAGGATTGTCCGTTGTTTCTGCACGGTCAATTACCCAACCGAGATACGCATAACTTTCGTCAACAGCGGCTGCACCATAATTGGCATCTGTGCATAGCCAACCAAAAGTATTTTCTCCCGTTTCATCATTCGTAACATCTTTGATACTACTCTGAGCATCAGACGGGCAGAAACAAATAGCAGGGTCTGTCAGGTATTCCGGGTAAAGGGTAGTAGGGTCAGGTCCCATAGCAATAAATAAACTACCGTAAGTAGATAGAGAAGGATTTGAAGTATCACAGTCCCGAAAAATCGGCTGTGTCCCATCTCTTACTAAAATACGAGGAAACCTTTCTCCTTTTGATTCCCCAGAATACATTTTGAATACTAATCCCCATTGCTTTAAGTTGTTCTGGCAACTACTTCTGCGAGCTGCTTCTCTTGCTCGAGCAAGGGCTGGCAATAGAATTGCGGCAAGAATACCAATGATTGCAATGACGACGAGCAGTTCGATGAGGGTAAAACCTTTCTTCATAAAATATCTCCTTATTTAAAGTTATGATATATAATGTGAATATCCTACATAATGATTATATAGATATAATTTAATGAAATCAATAGTATTTTAATAAAAATATAATATTAATAAATTATTATTTTTTATATAGTTACACATCAATAAAAATTTTATTTTCTTATTATTCAATATTTATGGATATTTTGTTGTTCTTATTTAGTAATTATCATAAGTAATGGTGTTTATTTTTCAATATGAACTGCCTATCATTGATATATTCGGAATAGAGAAATATATGGGTTGTATAAGTTATCTGTCAGAAGGGATAAGAATGAAATCAGTTAATATACAATTTTTTCATTCTAATATTATTTTGATGATACTACTATAAAACAGGGAATAAAAAAATTTATAGGTATGTTTACCTTGGCAAATTGAAAATATAAAAAACAAATAAGGAGAATACACAATGAAGAACCAAATTCGATGTAGACAAAATCAACCATTTAAGGCAAAATTACTTGCTACTTTGTCACTGTTTTTTGCAGTTGCAATTCTTCTCTCTTCTTTAACTTTTGCGGAAGAGCAGAAGAAAGAACAGAAATCAAGTTGTCCTTATATGAAGGCAACATCTGGCTGTTGTCCTGCCGAAAAGGCATGTGCAGAGAAGAAAGATGCCAAGAAAGAATGTAAAAGCAAGCAAGATTCAAAATCTGGAGAATCTGCATGCGAAAGTAAACCTTCTGCCGATGGGAAAAGTTGTGAAAAGAAGAAAGTAAGTTCTAATGCACAATGCAGCGATTGCAAATGCTGCTCTGCATGTAATTGCACAGGTCAAAAGCACGCAAAAATGGCTTGTTCTTGTGGAGATAGTTGTAAATGTTGCGCCTCCTGCTGTTACAATAAAGCATAGATATAACTACCAAACTAACAACCCTCACATACCTACTATACCTCCTATATTAGTTGGGATTAATCACTATCAAGATTGTGGTTAATCCCACTTCTTCTTAATAACTGCCATATATTCCTTAACTTATCCAAAATTACCTTCTGCCTTTGAAAATCCCCATCCATATTTTCAAAATTTATCTCCTGAAATTCCACCAAGTTAAGTTGTTTTATCAATTTTTCAAGGGTATGGAAAAGATTTTCTGACTTAAAAGCGAAATCTCTTAAATGATGTAATAATTTAAGAGTCTTTAAGCCGTCGAACCATTCATGCAAATGAAATTGTAAGGATTTTTTGTTTTGATTTTGTTGAAATATCTTTTTTGTCTTTTGTAACCAGTAATTTTTAACAAGGAAATGGGCTAATTCCGGGTGAATTTTTTCTGCATGCAATAACATAAATTCTGGATTCTCTTCTGGATTATCAATGCATTGCAACCACTTTTTTAATATATCAAAACATTCAAATGAATATGAGAGATATTTTGTTTCTGGCTGGTTCATGTATTGTTTTAATTTAGCACCCGTTCCGAAAGGAACACGGTCAGAAAGTCGTGCGGAAGGATAAACAGTTGCGGCTGTTACTCTTTTTATTTCACCAATGCGTGCAAGCTTTTGCAGGAAATAAAAATCTTCGCCTGCTATCCGTGTATTCATGCCTCCACAATTTACATAAAGAGGAACGGAAACGCCAATTGTTGAACCAATGGGTAAAAAAGTATATGGAGAATTGGCATAATGCAGACCTAATTCATAGCAACGAAGGAAGATTTCATAAGCAAGCATACACTGTCCAGATAAAGTATTCTCTATAGGATGTTCAGAGTACATAATGCCCGCTGAATAAGGATTAGTCATGAAGAAACAATTCCACTCATTCAGATAATTTGGGGATACTTCGCAATCGGCATCCAACCAGATAAGTCCTCCTTCGGTTTTTCCCTGTTGAAACAAAGTATAAAGTCCCCAATCCAGACCAATTTTTCGAGCCAATCCCACTCCATGTTCTGCAGGAAACTCATAGCCCGGAGAGGAAGCATCAATAATACCGATTGGGAAAGGAAGTTTTTCTTCATGCATATAAGTTTTTAGCAGTTCCAGAGTGTTTTGATTATTCTCAATATGTTCGGGCGGGGTTATAGTTTCATTGCGATTATTTATCACAACGATAACCAATGTTTTTTTACAGATAGATATATCATTTTGGGAAAGAGAATGAAGGAGATTTCGAATGTTATGGAATTCATTGTAAGCAGGGATAACAACAACTTGTTCTACTTCATCGCAGGTTGATGATTCCAATTGCCATGGAGCCAGAGTTGCCCTTTTGTTTAAGTAATCAATAATATTTTCTTTCATAATAATTCTTCAATCCACTTTCTAACAGAATTAAAATCTCCGCCTTGTAGCCAATGAATCTTATGTCCATTCCGTTCCAAACGACGGAACCATATTTCCTGTTTCCTTGCGAATTCCCAGATAGCCGACCGTAATTTTTGGAACATATCATTTTTGTTTTTGATTTTACCCTGTAAATATAAAAGCACATAACGATACTCAAGCCCTAACTGGAAAAGTCGTTCATTAGAAATTCCTTCATTTCTTAACCGTTCAACTTCCTCAATAAGTCCCTGCTGTATTCTTTGTTTGAGGCGTTCCCCAATTCTATGTTTTAGTTGTTCTCGCTTGTAGTGAATGCCGAAAATGGTTGTATTTAAGGGAGGGACGGAAATAATTTCTTCTCCATTTTTCTCTGCGAGTGCTATTTCGATGGCTCGTATAAGTCGTTCCTTTTCCAGCAGGTCAGTAGTGTTGTGTAGTTTGGGTTTTAGTTCGAGTAATTTTTTTTGTAACTCTTCTATGGATAATCGGGATAGTTCTGTTCTTAATGTTTCATTAATAGGAGCCTTTGCAAGGGAATAACCTTCAATGAGTGCGGAAAGATAAAGTCCTGTCCCACCTACTATGATAGGCATTTTGTTTTTAGATATTACTTCTTTATATGCAAGAGAAAAGTATTTTAGGTAATCAAACAAACTGAACTCATAGGTAACAGGGACAATATCAATTAAATGATAAGGAATAGGCGGAGAAACGCTGGAATATTCTTCGAGGTCTTTCCCTGTTCCTATGTCCAGCCCGATATACACCTGACGAGAATCTGCAGATAAGATTTCACCATTAAAAGTGTGCGCAATTTTCACTCCCAAACTTGTTTTTCCAGAAGCGGTAGGACCTAATACGATAATACTTTTTGATTTTGTTTGATTCATTCTATACGCCTGTTTTTTATAAACATTTTTAAATAGTTTCAGGTAAAATTTGTTTAATGATTTATTATACATATACAATTTAATAAGAGTAATACAAAAATCAAACAAAAAGGTTGCGTCTATGAAAAAGATAGATATGTGTATTTTTTTATTTATATGTTTTTTTCTAACTTGTTTTTCATTTCCTGCAATGGGTGATTCCGCAGAAACAATATTTCTTCCACCGACGCCGGGTTCATTGCAAAAGAATATGGGAGCAGAAGCCAAAATAAATAATGTTCCTGTATCTATGCTGCTATCGCAGCCCTATCCTACTTATACTTATACAGGTATGATGGGGAAAAAATCATTATTAAAGCAGGAAGCAGAAGGGAAACAGCCGTTGCGTATAGCCGTGGAGGAAAAAGTGGATGTTGAAGGGAGACTGGTTTTTAATAATCCTCAATTGTATTCCGATGGGAATTATTATTCCGTAGGAGAGTTTCGGGTAGAAGATGCCGAAGGGATAAGACTTATTATTGACGCCTCAAAATTATCGGCAGATGATAAACTATGGCTGGTTATTCCTGACCTATTTATTGTTTATGGTCCCTATCCGAAAAAAGAAGATGTACTTTCCGAGACATGGCTACCTTCCGTTGCAGGGGAAAGTGCTATCCTCGTTTTGCAAACGAAAAAAGATACCTTGCCTGAATTAAAGATAGTTGCTTTCCAATTTTATTATCTTTCTTCAAAAGATATGGCAAAGGCATTACCCTGTCCTTTACCTGCTCCATGTGTAGAGAATACGGAATACCAGCAAATCACAACGGCTGTGGGAAGAATAGATATACCTGTAAATAATAGAATTATCCTTTGCACAGGAACACTTTTAAATGTCCCCGATACTTCTGAATTAGAACCTTATTTTATTACTGCACATCATTGCTTTGAGGAAACAGGCGTCCGCTGGAACTATATTGAAGTAATATGGGATTTCCGTATTGCAGATTGCGAAGATTATGCTGAACCCGATAAAAATGCCTGTCCACGAACTTTTGGAGCAGAAAATCTTGCTGAAAGTTTATGTCTGGATGCGCAGTTTATCAAACTTAAAGGGGAAATACCCGTGGGTGAATATGGAAGGGCTTATGCAGGTTGGAACTCTGAACAATTAAGTTCAGGAATGTCGGTTTATGGGGCACATCATCCGGAAGGAACATCCTTAAAATCAGCCATTGGAAATATTAAACGACCTGAAGTGGACAGTTGTATGGATTCTTTATGTATGAATTTAAGGTATTACACAATCGAGGTATTGTGGAAAGAAGGAATTACATTTCAGGGTTCCAGTGGTTCGGGACTTTTCTGTCAGAATTTTGGTTATCAATTAGTGGGCATGTTAAGCAATGGACCGACCCATAGTTGTATAGACCGTTCTGGGAATTATGATTATTTTGCATCGTTTCGATATTTTTATCCTCAAATTCGCTGTTACTTAAAGCCCGGCACAGATTGTGAATCGAAAGCAGATTGTGACAGGTTTTGCTTTTTCAAATACATGCTTACACCCAATTCTCAGGAATTGCAGTTTTTCCGTGATGTGCGTTCATGGTTAAATCAACAGGGAGACTGGGGCAAGGAACTGATACGGTTTTATTACAAACAATCACCTACATGGATACAAGAAACAACCCGTAATCCTTTACTTCAATCCACAATGAAGACAATTCTGATAGGGAAATAGCCACGGGTGATAGTTTATAGGTCGAATTTGCCAGACATATCTGACGAATTCGATCCGTCAAATGAAACTTAACAACGCATAAGCAGTCTATTATATGTTAAAATAACCTCATTAGATGATAATAAATATGCAGGAATTCATATTTATTATTTTTCGTTTTAAATAATAAAGATAAAACTAACTCTCCGGAGGCTTTTTTATGAGAAAACTTAAAAAAATATTATTGGTTATCCTGATTCTTATAATTCTTTTGGTAGGTTCTTTCCTGCTTGTTATTGGTCCGTGGCCTGTTTACAGAAATACAGACTTTAAATCGGCTAAGTATTATCAAAAGACATTAACCGAATTAAAGAACGCCTCAAAAAATATTCATGTCTCGGAAACTCCCGGACTGCTGAAAGCTGGTTGGGCTTCTCAAATCATTACTCCCCCTATTGGGACACCGTTAGGCGGTTATTCGGACAGAAAAGGAAAACCTTCCACAGGTGTTCATGATGAACTATACGCTAAAGCCATAGCAATAAGTGATGGACAGGATACTGTTGTAATTATTGGCACGGATTTGCTTCTTGTCCCGCCAAATGTTGCGGAAAAAGTGCGTCGAGAGGTTGGAGAAAAAATAAATTTAACACCGGGACAACTTTACTTTACATCAAGTCATACGCATTGTGGGCCTGGAGCATGGGCACCCGGCGTTGCAGGTAAAATCACAGGCGGTAAGTATAACCCTAAAATTGTAGACCATCTTGCGAAGAACATTGCCGAAGCTGTTATTAATGCATATAACAAAATGGAACCTGCAAAGATGGCTTCAAGTAAAGTGGATGGAAGTAATTATATTCGGAATAGAACACGAGAAGAGCCTGTGGATACGGATTTGAATTTTATGTTAATTGAGCAAAATAGCGGAAACAAATGTTATGTTGTTCGTTTTTCGGCTCATCCGACTATTTACGATGGTGATATGATGGAGTTTAGTGCGGAATATCCCGGTGCATTACAGCGGTTTATTGAGCATCAACCCAAAACAACGGCTATCTACTTAGGAGGGGCATTGGGTTCCAGTGGTCCTAAGGCTCCAAACGCTCCGGATGCAGAATCGCGAGTGCTGGCTATGGGAAATGAATTGGGGCAATTGGTCCTTGATAATTCACAAAATTTAACTTTCAAAGAACAGGTTGAAGTGGCTTCCTTTGCATTTTTAGTGTATATGCCATCATTTCAAGTTCGTCCTGTAAGTGCCAAATGGCGTCTTTCACCTCTTGCAGGAAAGATTATGGGAGTGCCTCCTTATGGCTGGTTGCAGGCATGCAGGATTGGAGATATATTTATGGTCGGTTTGCCGTTTGACTTTAGTAGTGAAATTAGTCGTGCATGGAAATTGTCTATGTCTACTATGGACATAGACCTGTGGACTACAAGTTTTTCTGCCGCTTATTGCGGTTATCTTTCACCAGACCGATATTACTGGAAGGAACCATTAAATTATGAAACAGGACTGATGAGTTGGTTTGGACCTTCCTGTGAAGCGTATTTTACAGACTTGTTTCACCAAAGTTTTCAGTGTTTGTTCCCGAATATTAAACAAGCATCCTTATAATTAAAATATTTTATGAGCCAGGACCCCCTATTTGAACAGGGTCAACCTGTTGAAGAAAAAGAATCATCCCCTACGGAAAATCCCATTCTGGAAGAAGTTCAATCCAATGAGGATAGGAACACTCATCCACAGCCTTCTATCCCCAATCCTCAACCTGAAAAAGTTCGAGAGCCATCATATCAGCGTGTAGATACCCTTTTTCGCTGGTTGTTTTTAGGAATGCTCTGTCTTGTATTAATTGGACACTGGGAAGAAAAACACCTTCAAAAGAAACCCTGGTCTCGCGGAATTATTGTCTGGAATGAGGATCTTGTTAAAGAGATATTAAATAAAATTCCAGAAGAAACTCATTTTAAGAGGCTTCTTGTTATTCCCGATGCCCAAATATCACATCAAAAAAATGAATTTTTGGTGGAATTATTAAAACAGATAGAACTTGGGAAGGAAGAAGATATTCCATTGCTTACTTATCCTGTTTTTGTCTGGATGGATTCCATAAATGACTTCTTGCCTATGCTATCTTCGGGTAGATTGCCAGAACCCGGGAAGCATGAAGCATTAGCCGGTGATCTGAGTCCCACGCAACCTTTTCAAATTGGTGATACCACTTATAACATTGTGGGAACATTATCGCGTGAGTATTCTCCATTTGTGGGAGCCTATATCATATCTCCGGAAAACCTTGAAAATATTCCCAATACGATTGTTCCCGGGTTTGCATTTCCAGATGCAGACTTATTGTTTTCAAAATTGCATGGGCAAATAAGAGACAATTTAGAAGACATAGATTATACAGAAGGCTTTTCCGGTTTACAGGCACGGACTTCTGACCTATTTTCTATCGGTGTAGCTATAAGCCTTTTGATAATTTGTGTTGCATTAAAAGAAATTTTTAAGGTGTTTTATCTACGATTAGCCAATCCACCAACCCCTGTGATTGGTCCTTTATTTAGTGAGATACAACAACGGAATAAATTATTTCACTTTGTACATACCTTTTTTTATGCGGTTTTCTTTATCAATCTTTTTACAGCACTGTATTACCCTGAAACACATCGGGTAATTATATACTACATTACGCATGTTTTTTCCAAAGGGGATTTGCAATATATCGGGGAAGCATACAAGCAGGGGGATATTCTTCGTGCTGCTATAACAACATTTCATAATAATTTTTGGGTTCAGACCTTTTTACTTACTTTTTTAATCTCCATCCCTCCATTTATGTTAGGTGTATTTAAAAGTTTCATCAGTTTTGCATTTGCAGGCTATGCCATGTCACCTATATGGGCAGGAACTGCAGTTCGTTTTACCTTCCATTCGATTACTATTGTATTAGAGTTAGAAGCCTATATTTTAGCCGTATTTGCTGTAGCTCTCTGGACATATTACTTCTGGAACGCAGTATTCACAAGAAAGCAGTTTCGACAGAAAATATATAACGGCTTTAAGGTTATTATTTCCGCAATTATTGTAACGGGCTGTATTCTTGCCATCGCAGGGCTCTACGAATCTATCACCCTTATTTTATTCTCTTCATATTGATAAAATCAGCAACGATATAGTGAACATGTATTAAAAGTTCTCGGTTATCTGCGAAAAATTCCATAAAAAAGATGAGACAAAAAACATTAATAATCTTCTATATCTCTATGGCATAAATGTTTATACTTTAAATAAATTTAAGGTATGATATTTGCTATGTATATTTACAGAAAATTAATAATTAATAAAAGTGATATAATATTAATGTATATTATGAAGGTATTGTTTATATACAAGTAATTTGTTTTGTTTAATTATTCTATTATAGAATATTGCTATAAATTCAATAAATTATCCCCTAATATTTAGAACCTTTAATTAGAAAGGAATTTGTCATGTTAAAATCACTTCGTCTCTCGACAAAACTCTTTTTATCCTTTGGACTAATTGTCCTTATTCTGGCTCTTATTTCCGGTGTAGGATGGTATGGACTAAATAGAATTTACTGGAGTATGTCCCTTTCCAATCAGGCAAATGAAGTGTATAAACAGGTTGATAAATTAGGAAAACTTCGTAGAGATTTTTCCTATCTTGCCCAGACCGGTCAATCACTTGTTACAGAAGAAGGTAAAAAGGCAGTAGACGAGCAGTTGCGTGAAGCACAAAAAGAATTGGTTTCAATGATAGAACATCTTCAGCAGACGAAAGGTATTTCTGCTGAGATGGTTCAACAAATGGAGATAGCGAGAAAGGTTGCAGGGGATTACCTGACAGCCTTTGAGGAACTGGTTACTGCAACAAAACAAAAGAATGATGTTTTTTCTGTTTGGAGAGATTTAGGTTGGAAAATTACAGAAGGTATTGGTAAAGCCGGTGAACAGGTAATAAAACCTGCATTGTCCACAGCATTAAGTAATCAGGACCTTGCAAGTTATCAGAAATGGTCTGAAATTCAAATGGGATTGGACCAGAAAGTAATTGCCCCCTATTTCTTGTTGCGTGTAAACGCACTTTATTTAAGGGCTTATCAGGGGGATAAGGAATGGGAGAGTTTCCAGAAACAAGCCCAGACCTTAAAGCAATCCGTTGAGGAATGGAAAAAAACGGTTGAAGGTGTTTCTGAGTTATCAGCAATTGTTTCCGAATTGGAGAAAAATTTTAATGATTATCTTGCTCAGGGAGATAAATTTTATCAAGGGATACTGGCAGATAGAAAAGCAACACAGAATTTAATAGCATGTGCAAATAATCTGGTAGAACAGATTACATCGTTTACAGATGCCATTGAGCAGAATACACAAACTATTATGAATTCGGTTCGTCTTACGGTTTTAGTCTTCTCCATAATAGGAATTATTCTTGGAATAGTTCTTGCCTTGCTGGTAACATGGGCAATAACAAAGCCTTTGAATACCGTTATCACAAACCTAACTGATGGTTCCAAGCAGGTAAATCAAGCATCGGGTCAGGTTGCGGCATCCAGTCAGGCAATGGCAGAAGGAGCCACAGAACAAGCGTCCAGTTTAGAAGAAACCTCCGCATCTCTGGAAGAGATGTCTTCGATGACCAAACAAAATGCTGATAATGCCAGACAGGCAAATAATACGGCGACAGAAGCCCAACAGGCTGCGGAACATGGACGCGAAATTATGGTAAAGATGTCGAAGGCTATACAGCAAATAAAATCTTCGTCAGATGAAACAGCAAAGATTATAAAAACTATTGATGAGATTGCCTTCCAGACAAATTTACTTGCCTTGAATGCAGCGGTTGAAGCGGCTCGTGCTGGTGAAGCAGGAAAAGGATTTGCCGTTGTTGCAGAAGAAGTCCGTAGACTTGCCCAACGCAGTGCAGAAGCGGCAAAAACAACGGCTCAATTAATTGAAGAATCGCAGAAACATGCAGATGAAGGTGTGCAGGTCAGCCAGGAAGTAGCCGATGTTTTAGAAAAGATTACGCAAAATGTTGAAAAAGTAGCAACACTGATTAGTGAAGTTACTGCTGCAAGTAATGAACAGGCTCAAGGTATTGAACAGATTAATCAAGCCGTCGGACAGATGAATCAAGTAATTCAATCGAATGCGGCAAATTCCGAAGAAGCAGCGGCAGCCAGTGAAGAATTATCCGCTCAAGCAGAAGAACTCAATCGGATGGTAGATGTTTTACGCAGTATATTAGAAGGTGAAAAAAGAGGTGGTGAAGTTAGACAAAATATGGCTTTGCCAGAAAGTAAACCTGTCCGAAGAACGACTGTAAGCAAGAGTTTACCCCCTTCTGCTCCAAAAGGAAAAGATATGAGAGAACGCAGGAAAGTAACCCCCACCGCATTACCGCATCATCCTAACAAAGCAGATGTAGTATCTCCAGAACAGGTAATACCTCTGGATGATGACGATTTGAAGGATTTTTAAGGATAAAGAGGGCGTATTAAAAACAATACGCCCTCTGCTTTTTCCGATGTAAACATATTCGACCTGTCCGTCAGGTCTGATAAAAGGCTATAAATTATTTTTCCGGAACGACCTGACTGAAATTAGGTTCTGCCTTTGTTTCGCCCTGACCACTTGCCCAGAGGATATTCGCTTTTAACAGTTCTTGAAATTCTTTGCTATCCCATACATCCTCTCGATGTCCTAAACCATTATAAACAACTCTACCTTTACCATTGGCGGAACACCAGACAATTGGATAATTCGGTATGTTATACATTTCTTGCTTCTTTCGTTCTGCTCCCGGATTAAGTAATACAAGCACATGCATTGTATCTTTATTGAAATTTTTCATGATATACCATTCTTCTTCTGTTTCCCATCCATCAGGAAAGTCTCCTAATGCGGGATGCCCTTTGCTCACGACTTCTAATTTCCCTTTGAATTGTTTGCCATGTGTTTCAAACTCTCCTCCCAACATTTTCACATAATCACTTACCTTATCCCCTTCCGAATGGAAACTATCATTTGCAGGGTGAATACCCACAAAACTTCCTCCGTTTTGTATCCATTGAATTAGTTCCTGTTCCCCTTCGGGTTTCATGGGTGGTTGCCCATCGGTGCCGGCTTGTCTTAAATCACCTGAGGTATAAAATATAACTACATCGTAGTTCTTCAAATTTTCCGCATTGATTTTTGAAGCATCTTTTGTGCATTCTACCTGCCAACCATTTTTATTTCCCAATTCCATAAGGATTTTTTCGGAATATGACAGTTGGTTGCCTTCTCTTTTTACAACGCTATGCTCAAAGCCCGAAGATTTGGTTAAGTATAGAATTTTTAATGGTTCTGCGTATAAGTTCGCAGAGAGTAATATTGTTGAAACCGCAGCAATAATAAATAATGTTTTCATATCTTGGCTCCTTTTGAATTATTGTTGATGATTGTTGGATTTACAAACTTTCTTTTTCTTATTACTTATTATCACTACGAACAGGTCTATAAAATCAAATGGCTTCTTTCCTTTTTTATTCTGGTTATTAAAAAATGCAACAAGGTCCTGATAGTCTTCTTGGTGCTTTTGATCCTCTTCCCAGATTTTCGCTAAATGGTCTGCATATACAATACCATCACGATGTTTGGGACAACCCACATCTTTGTGTAATGAAAAAGAATGAACCTTCCCGGTTCGGGTTTGCCTCAACTTAAATGGGAACAATCGGCATAATAAGGGTCTATGTTCATATATCTTACAAATCCCCTTCTTGCTATCTCGAAAGAAACAACCCTTTTTGGTTCTTTTTAAGGTCATCAGATATTTTTTGTTGTTCACCTTTAACCAGGTTGGATCTGATTTATTAACCCCCTGGATTTCTTCTGGTCCGATGAAACTTAAAAACTTTTTCGGGGAAATGTTCGTTGCCTGAACAATACGGCATACATCATAAGGAGTAGGACAACAGATTACATCGGTACAGCAATGACCACAATGATGACAGCGGAAATGAACGAAGTTTTTTCCCATAGATTGAAATTATATCCTGAATTTCGTTATTGTGTTATAGATAACTAAAATAGGAAAGTCCTATGACACTTGTATCGTTAATTGTTTATTTATTTGAGTCGCTAACATATATTTTGTATTTTATTTTTCTTATTATGGATACATTTCTCGCTATATCGGGTGAATAAAAAATAAAATGTTCGTTTAAATTCTTACCATATTTGTAATTTTTAAGGTATAATTATAATAAATATAACTTAAAGCAAGGAGCGAAGTTTATGGATTTTTTACTGGTTCTTGACGCTATATTGCAAATAATCAACATTATCGAGGCTTTATTCCGTCTTGTTGGACTTTTTGGTTCTGGGGCATGACTACTCCTGCGATTCCAACCAGCGTGTTGCTTCGATAGCAGCCATGCAACCGCTGCCGGCGGCTGTTATTGCCTGCCGATAATAGGAATCCTGAACATCACCGCACGCAAACACACCTTCTATATTCGTTGCGGTTCTATTTGGTTTTGTGATGATATATCCCTGTTCGTCTAAATGGAGAACACCTTTGAATAAATCTGTATTGGGCTTATGTCCAATGGCACAGAAGTAACCAGAACACGATATTTCTCGTGTCTCTCCTGTTTGCACATTTTTCAAAAGGACACCTGTAACACCATCTTTGTCATTCCCTAAAATATCTTCAACTACGGAATTCCATTCTACAACGATTTTTGGATGGGCAAGAACGCGGTCTGACATAATTTTACTGGCACGGAACTTATCTCTGCGGTGGACCACATGCACCTGCGATGCGAACCGCGATAAGAATAGTGCCTCCTCCATTGCACTATCGCCACCACCTACTACAACTACGGGTTTGTTTCGAAAACGAGGTAACGCTCCATCACAAGTAGCACATGCAGATACACCCCGATTAAGATATTTCTGTTCCGCAGGCAAACCCAAATATCGGGCACTGGCACCTGTGGCAATAATAATAGATTTCGTTTCTATTTTCTCATCGCCTACATATACTATAAAGGGATATGTATTCAAATCAACTGCTGTTGCCGTTTTATACTCAAACCGTGCACCGAACCGTTCCGCTTGTTTTTTTAAGTCTGCCATCAATTGTTGCCCGGATACTCCTTCGGGATAGCCTGGAAAGTTTTCAACTTCGGTTGTAGTCATTAACTGTCCGCCGGGCAGAATCTCGCCACTGGGTTCACCTTCTAATACGAGTGGATTTAAGTTAGCGCGGGCTGTGTATAATCCTGCGGTGCAACCTGCAGGTCCACCACCTAAAATGACAACATTTTCCATACAAAAAGACTCCCTTCTATCATGGATTTATGTATAAAACAAAAATTCGTTTTGCAATATTTCCTGTTTGTTTACACGGCTAATGGTCTATATTTTCTTCCACCGCCTGCTTGAATTTTGCGCACTTCGGAAATATTATCTACCACCTTTTTCACGGCTTCTGCCACCTGGTCCATAACCGAACGCGGATTCATTAACATAACATGGTGAACAACAATACCACTGCGGGTATGAGCCTCTGTGCATACAGGCAATTTGAAGCGTTTCGGGTCAATGGCTTTCCAATATTCCTCATTTAATTGATGGCGTTTTTTCGTAAGAGGTTTATACAGTCCACAGGCGTTTAGTGGCTCATACGGCGGTTCGAAGGCATCTCCGACACTTAACTCCGCATTGAGTGCAGCACAGAATTGGGCATTTGTTACCTTTAATTCTTCGGGATCAATACGGAACGCAAAATTGAAATAACTTTGCTGGGTAATTTGTGGTCTTCGTATCATCGGTTTGACACCCGGTATTTTAGCAAGAAGTGAATTTAAGTAGATGGCATTTGCATCGCGGAATTTTACTTGCTTATCTAATCGTGACAGACCTCCTAATAATATGGCTGCCTGCCATTCTGTAAGGCGGAAATTCCCTGATTGCAAAGTCTTATCCATGCCCACAGGTTTCTTTAGTCCAAAAACAGCCGGAGATGCGGGATAGGGTCTTCCACAATTCCTTAAACTATAAATTCTGTAGAAGACATCTTTAGTCTTACACATGTTAAAACCACCCTCTCCACTGGATAGGACCTTCGATTCTTGAAAACTCCATGAACTCACATCACCAATAGAACCGACACCTTTCCCTTTCCAGAATGTCCCATGCTGATGGGCACAATCTTCTATTAGGAACAATTTGTGCTTTTTGCAAATTTTCTGTAAACGGTCTAAATCGGTTGTTGAACCGTATAGATGAACAACAATAACGGCTTTTGTCTTTGGTGTGATGTTTGCCTCGAGTGCGTCCAAATCCAGATTCCATGAATCAGGTTCAATATCTGTTAATACCGGTATTGCGTTAACATCTAAACATGCGGCGGCGGTTGCCTGCCAGGTCATTCCCGGAACGATTACTTCATCGTAAGCACCAATACCTAATGCTTCCAGTGCTAATTGAATACCAACAGTTCCGTTAGCACAGCAAAGACCATAATTAGCACCTTGATACTTGGTAAATGCTTCTGCAAATTTCCATTCATATTCGCCATCAAAAGACCACCGATTGGAAAGTGTTATTTTCTTTACCAGTTCCGCATCTTTCTTGTCACTGATAGGCCAGGTTGCTAATTTTTGATTTTTTGAACGAACAGGTTTTCCACCAAAAATCGCTAATTTTGACATAGTTTACACTCCTTATTATGTTAAGTTTTTTACTTTATTTCCGAAACAACTATAAAATATCTAAAAAGCATAACATTTTAAAGCAAAATATTTCCATTTGGACTTTGAAGGATGTGCGTTTTTATCCTACTGTTTCACTTTGGTAACAAACCAGAAAGAGTAAGTAACTTCGATGTTACGACTGCGTTCGGAAACAGGGGTGAAAGTTACTTGGCATAACTCAGAAAATCCTGAATGACGGTAGGGCAATGTGAGACGCGGTCCAGATTGTAATGGGGAACGGATTTCATCGTCGAAACGAATTTGTTGTTTTAGTTCTTGGATTGTTTCGGGGAAAAGGATAATATTATCCGAATACGGTTCTCCGTGGAACATTGGATTTTCTATAGCATTGATACCCATAAGCCATGGTCCTATAAACAAGGCTACCTTTTGGGGAGTTGATAATTGGTCTATCGAAATTTCTTTATGCTCCGAATTTAATATCCTTATTTTAGGCTGAATTTTTAAGATGATTTTGTCTCCCTTTGCCCAGACGCGTTTTATAGAAATGTCACCCGGGTCGGAATTGGTTAATTCAGTCTTGTCGTTGATTACAACGGCTATAGTTTCTGCCCAGGTCGGATGACGAACGATAAGCGTCCATTCATTGTCGGGTACTGTGAGCCAATCAATCTGGTAATCAAAAGTTCCACCCTGCCCACCTGTGCGGCGTGTTTTAATAGCGAGATTTTCTCCATAGTATTCACCACTGATGAAAAAGTTTATTCGTGTTTTTCCGGGGTCAGGGCTATTGACCACAGATTGCTTCAAGTCATGCATTGCCCGCAATCCATGCATAGTGCAACACCACCAGGCACGACCGGGACCCGGTGCAGATACATAGCCCCAACCATCAAAGGTATGATGTCCAAAATCGCCTGTCTCAAATTGATTGGCAAAGAGACTATTAAAAAGACACCGTTCCGCATATTCTAAATATTTTTCATTATCAGTGGCTTTCCATAATTGTAAGCACCAGCGGAAGAAGTCCGCTTCAGAACAACCCTCATCTCGAGGATAAGTTTTATCAAAATATTCTGCGACACCACCGTTTGTTTGTATCCATCCCTCATCAATCAGTTGCGCAAACCGTTTTTCATTCCTTGCGAGAATGGTTGCATCATGGGTTGTTTCCCATATTAGCATGTCTCCGCGTAAAGTGGTAATATAACCATGGGAATGTTGTTTTAATGGGGGTTGTAATAAGGGTTCCATTTTTGTGGCAATTTCACGATATTTTGTCTCTCCTGAAGCACGGGCTAACAATTCAAGTCCTTCGCTCCACTGTGTGAAACAGATAAATCCATTGGCAGCCTGATGCACCAATCGCTGGATAACTTCCGGCTGGGAACATTCATCAAATATTTTAATGAAGAAATCGCCCATTTTTTTGCATGTATTTAACACAGCGGGGTCTTTTTTCTCCTGATAGTAACTGACTAATCCGACAAGGAGTCTGCCATTACCCCAGAGTAAAGCCATATGTTCCCTACCTATCTGGTCCTTAGTAAATACGAGTTCTGGATAACCAAATCTTCCATCTTCTCTTTGACATAGGAGAATTTCTCGAGCGATACGGTCTGCCCACACTTTATAATAGTTGTTTCGTGGCTCTACGGATATGGCTTCCAAGAACCTGCCAGAAATGTCTCCACTAAATTCTTGAAAACGACGGGGACAGGCAGTGTCCAGTCGAACATCCTGTAATATAAAGGCATCTGTAAATGCGGGGTCTTGAACAAAATCAAATCGGTCTTGCACCCATAAAATACGCTTTTCTAATTCACCTTTTGGGGAAAAAACCGTGTTATCTGCCCAGATTATTGTCTGAGTTAAAAGGATAGCCATAATCAGGGAAAAACTTGTCTGCATCATAAAGGTTGTTCTCCATGTGATTCGTTGTTCCTGTTTTACTCTTTTATTTTTGCATATTTATTGGCTCTATTTCATAATTTATAGTAATAAGACAAACAATATGGAAGCACAGGCATTCTTGCCTGTGTATTCCTATTGGTGAATTGCAATTTTATGAAATAATACTGTGTTATTATTTGCCTTAGATATTTGAAACTATGTAGAGTAATTGTATATTCTCCGTTAATTATTTTTAGGCTATTAAATATTAATTGCAAATTTTGTGAGGAGATATTCATGTCTCAGTTTACTTTGATTGATTGGATTGTATTGGTCGTATACTTTCTGGCTATGGCGGGGATGGGTCCTCTTTTCGCCCATCGCGGGAAAAGTACCGAAGGTTATTTTCTTGGTGGTAGGTCATATCCCGGCTGGCTTATTGGTTTGTCTATGTTTGCTACAAGTATCAGTTCCATTACTTTCGTAGCCTATCCGGCGGATGCGTATAAAACAGCCTATTTACGCTTTTTATTGTGCCTCATGCTTCCGGTGGGTGTGTATTTAGCCAGTTTGATATTTCTTCCCTTTTACCGCAAAGCAGGAATTGTATCTGCTTTTGAATATCTTGAAGGACGGTTTGGACCTGGTACCCGTGCTTATGCGGCGACTGCGTTTGTTATTGGACAATTAATTCGAATTAGTCTAATTCTGTATCTTGTAAGTTTGCTCGTTTATGAGATGACACACTTAAATCCGTATTTATGTGTTCTTATTGGGGGAGTAGTTACCTCGTTTTACACTGTATTGGGTGGTATTGAAGCGGTTATATGGACAGATTTTATTCAGTCATTTCTATTATGGGCAGGCGGCTTTGTGTGTTTAGGAATGGTTCTATATAGTATTCCCGGAGGCATAGGAACTGTTATCCATGAAGCCATAGCCGATGGAAAATTTATGTTAGGAGATTTAAACCCTGCTACAGGTGCTTTGGAGCCCGCAAAATGGGGCTTTTCGCTTACAGAGAAAACAATACTTATGCTCCTTATTATGGGAGTTGCCCAATGGTTAACGGAATATAGTAGCAATCAGAATGTAATACAAAAATATGTCGCAACGAAGAGTGAAAAAGATGCTTTCAGTGCTATATGGATATGCTGCCTGTGTAGTGTGCCGACCTGGGGCTTTTTCATGTTTTTAGGGACGAGTTTATATGTGTATTACAAAATTTTCCCCGACCCACAGGCTCAAGCCATGCTCACTGGACAATTGAAGGCAGAACAAATTTTGCCCTATTTTGTGATTAAAGTATTACCAACAGGACTTTCAGGATTGGTAATTGCAGGGGTTCTTGCAGCGGCGATGTCTTCTTTGTCTTCCAGTATTAATGCTATCTCAGCAGTAAGTATCGTAGATATATACAAACGGCATCTTGTCAAAGGGCGTTCAGACATGCATTATGTATGGGCGGCGAAAACCATATCCATCATTAGTTCATTAATTATGATTGGAGGGGCATTTCTTCTTTTGATAGCAGAAAGCAAGACGCTACAGGATACCGCAACAAAACTTGCATCAATTACAGGCGGAGGGCTTTTGGGACTATATGTGCTGGGTTTCATGACCAAACGCGGAGATGGAAGGGCTGTATTTGTCGGTATTATTTTTACGGTTTTGTTCTCTTCCTATATTAGTTTGATAGAGTTGAAAATTATTTCAAAAGATTTATTCTTGAACTGGGGCTTATCAGAAAGTTTAAGCAAGTTTCTTGCTCAACCGATGGATACTTATTACGCAGGTTTGACGGGAAATATCCTTATCTTTGTTATTGCGTATGTTTTAGCAATAACTTTTTTACCCGAAAAGCCAAGAGATTTGAAAAACCTGACTGTGTGGACACGCGATTAAATTATATTCATAGTTGCAACAAATATGTTTTTCTGGGGTTTAATTAATAAAAAATGAACCCCGGAAATAGTGAAGGAATTTTGTAATGGAAAAGGCATTTTTGTCAAGGCGAGATTTTCTTTCTGCTACATGTATTCTGGCTTCTATGGGTCCGTTGGCTTTTATCCGTTCCGCCTATTCAGACACGGAACTTGGAAAAGACGGGGTAAGTCTTAAAGGCTTTATTATTTCAGATGCCCATTTTGGTTGGGATAATCCCAAACAACCATCTGTAGAAGTATTAAAGGAAAATATACAGAATATATTAAATGCTTTTCCCGATCTAAATTTGGTCATTGACACAGGAGATGCTCATCATAATACAGCAAAAGAGGAACATCTTGCTGAGTGGGTTCAGGTCATTTCAGAAGGTTGTGGAGCGGTGCCTCTTTTTTTTGTTCCGGGTAATCACGAAATTTCACACAATAACCGTGAGAACAGGGAATTGCGTTCAGCCTGCATGGGTAGTTTACCATGCAGACCTTATTACAGTTTTAGTTTGAGGGGAATTCATTTTGTATCTTTACCTCAAATGATGGGTGCAAATTATGTCTCTCGGGAAGCATTGGAATGGGTTCAATTAGACTTGAAAGCTCACAAGGATGAGACAACCATAATCCTCAGTCATAACGCCCTCAAAGGGACAACATGTCCACATGACGATACAGGCTATCGTATGGTTGCAAACTCTGAAGAGGTATTATCATTACTTCGTGATAATCCACAGGTTATCCTCTGGATGCATGGACATAACCATACATGGGAAATTACTCCCCGCTGGCAGAAATGGTTTGTATCAAATGGAAGATTTGGAGGCTTTCCTCCTCAGGATGCATTTGGAGGCGAACGCATCGGGGGTATTTACTTTGAAATAAACAAAGAAGGTATTCATATTCGAGCATGGAGTAGTTCCGACAAAAAATTTTTCGATGAGATAGATACAAAGTATCAACACTTAAATTGCCACATTCCTACCTCTACCTCCTATGATATTAATAAATCACCATCTATTGCTTATGGGATTGGGTCAAGCCGTAATGGACAAAAAACACCGGTATACAGGCATTATATTGGGCAAGATGTTCAGACTCGGTTATATTTCATGGGTGTTGAAGATGTATGGTTTAATGAGAATTCCGACTTGACCGCTTATGGAGAACGACCTTCAGGAGGGAAAATGTTGCCAGCCATAGATGTCGTTCCCTATGGGAACAAAAAGGAAGTGCAATGGCAATGGGATAATCCGGGGTTACTCCTTTCGTTAGGGAATGGTTGTGCCGGTGTAATGACCCCACGGAGAGGTGATGCTCAATTTGCATATTATCCTACCGCACCGAAAGAGAAGTATGTTGCACATTTACGAGCCTATGCTCGTTCTGCAGATACGGAGGTATATATTGTTTGGAGGATTTATCAAAGTAATGGAACATTATTATTAGAAAAGAAAGAGGATGTATCCTTACTTGAACAAGGATATAACGATATCTTTTCAAAATTTGAGGTTCCGGACTTTTCAAATGTCGAAACGGTTAATACAAACGAAACCAGCGATTTACAATTACTCATTTCTGCAGAAAGTGTCTTTCGAAATACAGGGGAAGGTGTCAGGGTAGAACAATTGCAAATAAGAATGGACAAACCTGAACTATTCACAAAAAATCCAGGGGTTATCATCGGGGGCAATACTTATTCGCATAATGGAATACTAAAAACGGGTGAGTTTGTAGAATTGACAATCCCTACAAATACGGATTCGCGGTTCGTTGTAACATCTATCGCCGAAGGAAATGGTTTGGTTACTTATTTAGTAAAGGAAACGGGTGTTGAATTTCAGGTAAGGCACGCCACTATTGATAAAAAGGACAATGCTTACCATATCGGTTTGCTCCGTTCCCAATTTGGAAGTTATCAACCCGCAATAGCCATTGCACCATTAGTTAAAACAGAAATTGCACCATTTGTAAAACAAATCCAAAATGTGCAAGAATTCCGATTTATCCCATTTGCATGAAGTAAAAGCAGTAAAACATAGGGAAAGTGATATGAAACTTATTATTACAGGTGGAAGTGGTTTTGTTGCTGGTAGCATTTTACGCCAGATGCCGTATGAAATAGAAGCACACGCACTTTCGAGACAAGATAAACCTGAGGCGTTACCTGAACATATTCAATGGATAAAAGTTACAACAGATGATAAAGAGACATGGGCAGATATAATTTTAAGAATTCAACCGAATGTAATTATTCACACATCTGCTATGGCGGATATTGATGAATGCGAAAAACAACCGAACCTCACATGGGAGGTAAATGTAGGTTTAACATGCGCTTTATTAAAGTCCGCAGAAAAATTATCCTCTCGCTTTATTTACTGTTCAACGGACACAGTGTTTGACGGGGAAAAAGGAATGTATACAGAAAACGATGTGCCGTTACCCTTGAACCACTATGCAAAAACAAAGGTTCAAGCAGAAAATGAGGTGTCACAGGCAAAGACCTCATGCGTTATTGCAAGATTATCGCTGGTAATGGGTTTTCCTATATTGGGTGTAGGCAATTCGTTTTTAGCACGAATGCAAAAAAGAATAGAGGAAGGAAAATCGGTTCCTATGCCAGAAGATGAGTTTAGAACTCCTATTGATGTTATTACTGTAGGCAGGGCTTTGATTGAATTGTCGCAAAATACATTTGAAGGGGTGATCCATTTAGCGGGAAATGAAAGAAGTTCTCGATACAATATGGCAAAGATTATTGCACGCGAAATGAATTGGGATGAGACATTAATTCATCCACATGTTATTACAGATTCTTTAAGGGCTCCGCGTCCAAAAGATGCTTCATTATCTAATGCCCTTGCAAAATCTATATTAAAAACTCCTTTTTATGGTATTGCAGATGGAATAAGACTGGTTAGAAATTTTACTACGAAAGGATAAAAAAATGGCACCTTATGATTTGGAAATTCGTTTTGGCACAGAGTATGGGACAGAAGAGGAAGAAATGGTGTTGCGTATTCTCCGTGAGAAGGCACCTACTTGTAGTGAGTATTGCTTAGAATTTGAGAAAGAATTTGCAAAATATATTGGTTGTCAGTATGCACGCACAGTTTCCAATGGAACCGCAGCCCTTTTCTTATCCATGTTAGCCTTAGGTGTGCGTCCGGGCGTGCGTGTGCTTACAACACCGATTACATGGATTGCTACTCCTGCTTCGGCTGTTACTTTAGGTGCAGAAGTGGACTTTGTGGATGTGGATATTGAAACTTACAACATGGATATTTCAAAGGTAGAAGAAAAACTGACAGAGAATACGAAAGTAGTGGCACCTGTTCATTTGTATGGTTTACCTGTGGATATGGACCCCTTGCTTCAATTGGCGGAAAAATATAACTTTTCTATAGTAGAAGATGCCTGTCATGCAATCGGGGCAGAATATAAAGGGAAGAAAACAGGGAATATTGGGGCTTTAGGCTGTTTCAGTTTCCACGAGCAAAAAAATATCTCCACCTTAGGGGAAGGAGGAATGATTACAACATCCGACCCTGAATTGTTTGAACGCGTCTCTTTATATCGTTCCCATGCTACACGAGTTTACGCCCCTACTACAAAATACTGTTTGCTGGATGAAACAAAATTTCCGAAGGGCAAAAAATTCTGGTGGCAGGATTTTGATGACTGTGCTTATAATTTCCGAATGACAGATATTCAAGCAGGAGTAGGGATTATACAACTGAAAAAGTTGGATGCACTGAACAAAAAACGACAAGAAAATGCAGAATACTTAACACAGGCACTAAAAACGATTCCGGGAATCATTACACCCAAAGTTCCTCCAAACTGTAACCATGTATTTCATTTATACCCCATTCGAATTATCCCTGAAGAGTTTGGAATGTCCAAAGAAGATTTATTATGGGTCATGAAAGAAAAATATAACATTAAATTGGGTATTCACTATATCCCATTACACTGGAGCACGGCTTTCCAGAAACGGGGCTTTAAACGAGGACAATTCCCCGTGGCTGAAGAATTAGCAAGAACATTAGTCACCTTACCCGTTCATCCCCGTTTGACCCACGAAGCACTCGACTATCTCGTAGATGCCCTCGCCGAAGTTAGCAAATCTGCCCGTGAAAATAAAAGTAGATAATTTACAAAAGTTGATAGATTATTAAGTGTTCATTAGATTTCTTGTTATTTAAATCGAAAAACTATAGAACATAAGTAATAGATCTATATTTCTATACATAAAATAAAGGCTATGTGTTATCTATATCTGATAATTTTTTAAGTTAAGGAATATAAATAAAATCGGGATAGTTCTCTAACCAGGTAAAATAAGGATAGGTATTTCCTTCTTCTATTTTCCAAATCTTTTCAAAATCCCAGCCTAAAGAAATATAAGTATTTTTCCCTTTCATCTCCAATGGGGATTTTCCTATGCCCGTAGAGGGTAAGATAGACCCTGAACTGCTTAATTCCCAGACACAATTCTCCACATTGCCTTTATTATTTCCTACAAGTTCACCATTTAATATTCTGATAGATTCTCTTTTTGTTAATACCCCAATAGAATAGCAATTGCAAATAGAAGTATCATTAACTCCGACTAACCCTCCAATAACATCATTTCCTTTCACATCACCTGTAAAAAAGCAATCTTCTAAAATGCCATAAGATTCCACTTGATTTTTATTTTCATTCACAAAGACCCCTTTTATATTTTCACCTGCCAAACCTCCTATCTTAGTCGTTCCCCGCACTTCCCCTGTTGCAAAACATTCCTTTACCTCTCCAATATTAATGCCAATCAAACCACCAACAGATTGTTCACCCCAGGCATTAACAATAGAATATGACCGGGAAATCGTCCCTAAGTTTTTTCCAACCAGACCACCTAAAACACTTCCTCCTCTTATCTGAACCTCAGAAAAGCAATCTTTTATTATTCCCTTATTGTTGTTAACAGATACCAGTCCACCCGTTCCTTCCACATATCCACCCCCGTATGTGCCAAAGATACGCCCTGAAAAAAAACTATGCTCAATGAGACCTTTGTTAGAATGCACCAATCCCCCTAAGTTATATGCGTAGAATTTTTCACATGAGACTGAACAGTTTCTTATTTCACCAAAATTTATTACAGCCAAGCCACAAGTATTTTGAAAATTGCCCGAGCCATCCAACTCCCCCGATACATGAACATTTTCTATCTTGCCAAAATTAAAACGGGTTATCACGCATATATCACAAAAGCATCCATGAATATATACATTTTCTAATACCAAATTTTTAACACAGCCTCTTTGACTAATTTCATAGAATAAGCCTAATGGATACAATTTGGATATTAAACTTTTAAACTCCCTCTTTGTAGACGGACGAATTTCCTTCCCAATTAAATTATCCATATATAAATTCACAATTTTGTGACCATTCCCATCAAATACTCCTTCAAACGGTTGATATTTGGAATCATACTTACTCCTTACCCAACCGGTGATTCCTGTAAACTCTTTTAACCCGATAGGACGGAAACCCTTCCCATTATTCCAATACCTCGTTTGAAAAGCATCAATATCCTGCATAAGGATATAATTTCCATCCAGGGGATAATCGGGGTCAATCCCTATTCTTTGAATTTGCTCAATGGTTAATAAGGGTATAGTATCAGACCATAAAGAAAACGGGAAAGCAAATAGTATAATAATCCCTAATTTTGCTATTTTTCCCATAAAAGATGTCTTCATAGGATTACATTTTCTTTCTCTAAATAATTATTTAATCTCTCATCCATAAAAAATCTTAACTTCTATGTATCTGAATTTATTATATATACTCCAACAAAATCATTCAATAAAAATCCAACTTAATATGATAATTGTTAAAAAAATCAAACCCCTAAAAAACCATACAAATAGGATTGAAGAATAAATATAGGAGGTAAGAGGTAAATAGAATAGAAATAATAGAAGTAGCGAGGAAATCTGATGAATCGTTCGGATAAGAAGGTGTATCTATAAGTGTTGTATCTTTAGTAAAGAAAATGTAGGGCAAAATAATTGAGATCTCTGAATAAATGTTTTATTTTTTAATTATTGTAATACAGAGGGAGATAAGAGGGAAAATGAAACGAAAGAGGGAGGGAGATGTATTAATAATA
>JGI12104J13512_1000208_pt1 | contig 56614 bp, 60 predicted proteins | sample TerdegcTABiofilm_FD_13512 | JGI IMG/M metagenome (IMG submission 13512)
ATAAGCTTCAGGTTGGCGAAATAACTAAACGGCAAGCAGAGATCTACACCAAGTTGGGCGTCAATCCCCCAACCTCGTTACAATAGGTCGGGAATTCAAGTAATAATGCCAGAGATGAATGGCAAAGAGCTTGCTACTGCCATTAAGGAAATAAGACCTATAATCAAATGTCTATTTATGTCAGGCTATGCAAACAATGCCATAGTCCATAATGGTATTATTATGGATGACACAATATATCTCCAGAAGCCATTCACATTCCATGACCTTTCCTTTAAGATAAGGGAGGCGCTGGGCAGATAAGATCAAGAATCAGAATCACCTGTCCATACGTCAAGCTTCACGAGCAGGACCACTCAACTGGCTCCTCTAAAAGGTAGTATCTATCTTATGATTCCTTTGCCTTCTCCCGTTCTATCTGTATCCTCTGCATGGATGCCCCCTCAATAGCCTTGATGGCAATATCCTGAACCTGTCTGCCAGCCTCATTTGCCTTCTCTGTAAGCTGACGGATTAGCTCATCCTGCTCCTTTATCTTTTTCTCAAGGGCAGCTATTATCTGCTGGTTCAGCCTTCTCTCTCCCTCTATCTCCTTCATCAGGATCTCTGTCTGATGTTTATGTTTAAATTCAAGACGTTCTGTTACAGTTTTTTCTGTATCCTTTACTGCCTTTGCAAGTTCACTCTGGAATGCCTCTACCTTTGACTTCATCTCTTCATAGTCTTTCTCTCTTGCTGATATTATGGACTCCCTCTCAGCAAATTTCTTTTCAAGGGCTGCCTGCTTATCAATAAGCTCTTTTTCAAGGGCTGCCTTTTTCATTTCATAGGCATCTGCATCCTTTTTCCTTGCCAATTTAAGATTATAGCTATATTCCTCTTCCTCTCTCTGTCTCTCTTTCTTTAATTGTGTCTCCCTTTCCTTTTTTTCCTGTTCATATCTTTCTTGCTCTCGCTTCCATTCCTGCCTCTTCTGAACCATCTCTTCGTCAAATTCTGCCCTTTTTGTTGCTAATTCCTCATCAAAGGCAGCCTTCTTTTCTTTCTGGAGGGCAATCAGCGCTGTTAGGCTCTCTGCCTCTGCCTTAATCTGGTAAAGCTCTTCCAGGTTCCTGTTCTCAATCTCTGTTGCCTTCCTTAGATCGCTTAATTTTTTAAACTCATCAATGAGCAATTTTTCCAGTCCATCCATGGCAGTGACAATGTCAAGCTTCAGGCCTGCAAGCCTTTTTACTATATCCTCAATGGATGAAAGGGATGATGCCTTGACGATCTCCTTTTCCTCTGTCTCTTTTTTAACCGCCTTTGCATCCATTGTTTTCTGTTCCTTCATCTTTGTTACCAGTTCATTATACGCCTCGAGTATCTCTGTTTTTGTACTTTTATCTGAGACAGCCTTCACCATAATCTCAATCCTCCTTCTTTTTTATTCCCAATCCCCTGCATGGTTTTGTAAGGTCTTATCTTAAAAATCACCGAGCACATTCAGATGGATCTCCTTTTACCTTTGAAAGGGCATGGGGTATCGCACCAAAAACAAAGGAAAGGCATTCCGTTGCGGCCCTTGGGCTTCCAGGAAGGTTTATGATGATGCTTACACCCCTGATACCACTGATACCCCTTGAAATAATGCCGTGGGGCGTAATCCTATAGCTCTCCAGCCTCATTATCTCTGAAAAACCAGGTAGATCTTTTTCTATCACCAACCTTGTTGCCTCTGGGGTTACATCCCTTTTCCCAACACCTGTGCCGCCTGTGGTCACTATGAGGTCTACTTTCTCTTCATCCACAAGACGTTTTATTGTCTCTGCAATGATATCCACCTCATCAGGGATAACCTCTGTCCTCACCATCTCATAGGAGTCCTTAAGCATGCTTACGAGCGCAGGTCCGCTTGTATCAATCCTCTCGCCCCTCGAACCCCTGTCGCTTATTGTAATCACCGCTGCCCTATATCTCATCCTATAACCTCTATATCATCACCAACTTTAACAACTCCATCCTCCAATACCTCGGCAAAAACACCCTCCCTTGGCATTACGCAGTCTCCTACCTGTCTGAATATCTCACATCCCTTATGGCATTCCTTGCCTATCTGGGTTATTCTAAGGATTATCCTATCGCCTATCTTAAGCTTTGTCCCCACAGGCAGAGACACAAGGTCAATACCCTCTATGGTAAGATTCTCAGCAAAATCCCCATAGTTTATATCTAATCCCTTTTGTTTCATCTTTTCTATACTCTCTATTGCAAGGAGGCTTACCTGTCTGTGCATAAATCCAGCATGGGCATCATCTTCAAGACCTTTATCTTTAATCAATCTGCATACCCCTATATTGTGTTTTTTTTCGCCTTTGTCCTTACTGATATTTACTGCTAAAATCTTACCTTTCATAAATCAACCTTTCATCTTTTAATGTTTTATGATTACGCTGGTTAAGGCCTACGGCTACCAGGCCACTGTGTTATTCCCTCTCATAGTGTCCGCTCTTGCCACCTTCTTTTTCGAGAAGATAGAAAGGACCAAGCTCGATGCCTTTATCAATGGCCTTACACATATCATAGATAGTCAGACAGACATGGGTTGCACATACAAGTGCCTCCATCTCCACCCCGGTCTGCCCTGTGGTCTTTACAGTGGATATTATCTCCACATAATACTCATTGTCATTAAATCTGAAATCCACATCAATGTGGGTTATAGACAGTGGATGACACAGCGGGATAAGTTCATGGGTCTTTTTTGCAGCCATTATCCCGGCTATCTTAGCCACAGAGAATATATCGCCCTTTGGTCCATATCCTTCTCTAATAGCCTTATACGTATCCCTAGACACCTTTACCCTTCCATATGCCCTTGCCATCCTACTGGTGGGTTTCTTATGGGTAATATCCACCATCTGTGCCCTTCCTTTTTCATCCAGATGGCTAAATCTCAATAATCTCACCCCCCTATATATTAAGACAAAAGACCTCTGCAAAACCCTGCGAGGGTTTTTTTATTCATCCTTTCCACCAACTATGAGCTGAACCATATAATCAAGGTCTAGATATCTCTTTGCCACCCTGTTTACATCAGTTCTCTTTACCGCCTCTATATGCTTTGGTTTTACCTTAAAATAGCCTGGCCCCAGACCATAGATCGTATCAAGACACATATCCGTTGCTATATTCATGTTTGACTGCATGTGGATAAGGTTATTGCCGATGAGGCGATTCTTGGCATTTTTCACCTCTTCCTCTGTAAATCCTTCTTTTGCTATCCTTTTCAGTTCCTCTATGGCTATCCTTTCTACATCCTTGAGATACCTGAAATCAGTTCCAATGTAGATACCCATGCTCCCTGTTTCATAATCATTCCTGTTAAAAAATGTAAGGGCATATGCATATGGATTCTCTTCCCTTAATACCCTATGGATTCTTCCGCCCATACCTGAGAGGATAGCACTCATGACCATTACAGGATACCTATCCTTTGAGATTATCCCTGGTCCCAGAAAACCAAATATAACATGCCTTTGAAGCATCTGTCTTTCCACATTTACAGTTTTTTTCCTTGGTTTTACTGGTATTTTCTTTAATACGTTTGATGACCTGCCCTTCCATTCAGAGAATAAGCCCTCAAACATAGCTTTAATCTCTTTCTCATCTATGTCCCCTGATATGGCAAGGACTGACCCTGAAGGCGTAACATATTGCCTATAAAAGTCTTCAATGTCGTTCAGGCTTATATCTTTTACATCCCTCTCATCTCCATCAGGATCTCTGGCATAGGGGTGACCCTCGAACAAAGACTCTCTGAAGCGGAGAAATGTATATGCAATAGGGTCATCATGCTTCTGTCTTATCTCAGATAATACCTCGTCTTTTACCTTGATGAATTCATCCTCTTTAAATGTAGTTGTTGTAAATAATTCATGGATGAGCTCCATAACTGCCTTTATATCTTTGCTGAGGAATCTCCCTGAAAGACCAAAGGTATTATTACTGCTGAAGGGTGTTATATCCCCTGCCAACATATCAATCTGCCTTGCTATTGTGATGGCATCCTTCTTTGATGTCCCTTTGAGCATCATCCTTGAAAGGAGATTAAATATACCATTTTTACCCTCAGGCTCATCCTTAAGCCCTCCTACAAAACCTATTTTGAATGCAAAACTCGGAGAGGCACTATTTTTATTAACTACACACCTCATATTATTTTTTAATATGAACGTATATGGATTTTCTGCTTTTTTTGAAGGCACGATTGCAACGAGCCATTTCTCTTTTTCGAGGATATATTTTTCGAGGACCATCTTTATATCCGATTCGCTGACCATATTAATCTTCTTTAGATATCTATCTACGAACTCCCTGTCTCCTGTTAGGGTAAGGTATTTGCCTATCTGCATTGCCCTGCCCTGAACAGTCTCTCTGGAATATATATAAGAGGAGCTTATGATGTTTTTTGCCTTTACAAGCTCCCATTCACTAATACCCTCCTTCATTAATCTCTGTAACTCGCTGTCTATCCCATTTAGTATTAGGCTGTAATCACTACCGGTAAATGTCGAATATATGACAAGCATGCCATCATATCTTGGTGTGAAAAGTTCTACATATATGCCTGTGACAACCCCCTGTCTATATTTCAGGGCTTCATTAAGACGTGAACTCTCCCCATCCCCCAGTATTGTGGCAAGGACATCAAGGGCCGGGATATCCTCATGGGTTATTGAGGGCACCCTGTATGAGACAGCAAGGTATCTCTCCCTTACATCCATTTCAATGACTTTTTCTTTTATATCTGACTGTTTTTTTATTCCTTTATCACCGGGCTCTGCCTCGTGCTTTTCCCCCCTTCCTGAAAAAAGTTTTTTTATGAGTCTTTTTGCCTCTTCTTTATTAAAATCACCTGTTATTACAATAACCATATTATCTGGCGTATAGTGATCTCTGTAGTATGTAAGGATATCCCTTCTCTCAATACTTTTTACCGTATCTTCAAAACCGATTATGGGTCTTCCATAGGGTATATCATTATAGCTCAATAAAAATAGCTCTTTAAAAAGCCTCCTCTGTGGGTCATCATCGCCCATCTTTATCTCTTCAAGGATAACCTGCTTTTCCTTTGCAATCTCTTCCTCTGGAAAGGCAGGATTTTTTACTGCATCTGCAAGGAGTTCAAATCCCTCTCTGAATGCCTTTGAGGGTATGGTAACGTGATAAACAGTATTATCATAAGATGTAAAGGCATTGACACTGCCTCCAAGAGACTCAATCCTTGCAGGCATCTCGTTTGCCTTCACCTTCTCTGTGCCTTTGAATATAAGATGCTCAATAAAATGGGTGATACCAGCTATATTGTCTGTTTCATGCCAGCTACCAACCCTTACCCAGACCTGAATGGCAACAACGCCCGAGCCTTTTCGTCGGTCAAGGATATACTGCAGTTTATTGTCCAATGTATAGGCCTCCATAGAATATACAGTATTAAAAACAAAAAGAACGAAAAATATGGCTATAAGGATCTTGTGAAAAAAGGGGAAAGGCCCCCTTTTAAAGGGCCTTTCTTCCTTCATAGAATGCCTTGACATTGAGGTCATGGAGCTTTGGTGCAAGCAGTCCTTTGATGGCATCAATGAACTGCTCTGGTTTGATCTCAGGGAAGAAATTGGAGAATGCGCCAACAAGGACAACATTGGCTGCCTGGATGTTTCCGAGACCCCTTGCTATCCCCTGTCCGTCTATAACCCATACATTGTCTTTGAAGAATTTTTTAAATGTCTCTTCCACATCACCAGGGTATTTCATCTGACCAAGATTAACTGCTGGCGGATATATCTCCTGTTTATTGATAATAATCTTCCCCTCAGGCTTTACCCAGTTGACATAGCGCACTGCCTCAAGAAGCTCAAAGGAGAGAAGAAAATCTACATCGCCGTATTTTATAAGGGGGGAATATACCTTGTTTCCAAATCTGAAGTGCGTTGTAACATCGCCGCCCCTCTGTGCCATCCCGTGCACCTCTGCTTTTTTAACGTCGTATCCGGCCTTGAGAAAAACCTCAGCAAGGATATTACTGGCAAGGATTGTTCCCTGGCCACCAACACCTGAAAGAAATATATTTGTCGTTTTTCCATTATTTTTCATTGCCTACCTCCTCACTTTGTGCCCGGGACTACGGCATCAAATTTACATACCTGTGCACATATCTCGCAACCTACGCACTGCTCTCTGTTTATATAGGCTGTTCCTTTTCTCTTGTGACCATCCTTTGTCTGTCCCTCTCCTTCTCTCCAGCTTATAGCAGGACAGTTTATCTCGAGGCACATCCTGCAGCCCCTGCATTTATCTGTATCGACAACATAGAAGGGATGCTTAAATCTTTCAAGGGGTTTTGCCCTTCGCAGCAGCATACATGGACTATCCTTACAGAGTATCAGAGATGGCTCATCCTTATTCATCTCCTCCTTGATGACCTCCATAGTCTCATTTATATTGTATGGGTCCACATAGCGTATGCTCTTTACACCAAGGGCCTTACCCAGTTCTGCGTAATCTACCATGTTTGTTGGTTCCTGCCTTGCGGTGAAACCAGTTCCTGGGTGCTCCTGATGACCGGTCATGCCTGTGATTCTGTTGTCAAGAACAATTGTTGTTGAATTCCCTTTGTTGTAAACCACATTCATAAGGGGTGTTACACCACTGTGTAGGAATGTAGAGTCACCGAGGACCGCAACGGTCTTGCCGAGCCATTCCTTGCCAAGTGCCTTCATTGCACCATGCGCCTGTCCTACACCTGCACCCATACATATAGTTGTATGCAATGCCAGAAGTGGTGGCGCTGTTGCAAGGGTATAGCAACCTATATCACCAAAAACAAATGCACCAAGCTTTTTAAGGGCATAGAAGATAGGTCTGTGGGAACAACCTGCGCAGAGGTTTGGTGGTCTCTTTGGAAGCTCATCAGGGTTTACCCTTATCTCTGGTGCCTTATATTGATCCCCTTTTAGAGATTTTTCAACAATCTCAGGTGATAGTTCATACATATTGGGGATTACATCCTTGCCATGCCATATCTTTATGCCCATTGCCTTTATCTCGGTTTCAAGGAATGGGTCAAGCTCCTCAACAATGACAACCTTTTCCACCTTACTTGCAAACTCTGCAATGAGTTTCTTTGGAAGAGGCCATACCATCCCTAATTTCAGGTAGGACCATTCCGGGAATACCTCTTTGGTATACAGGTAAGATACACCGCTTGAGATAACACCTACGCTTGTGTCATTCATCTCCATGATATTGTATTTAAATGTATTTGCGTATTCCTCAAGCCTTCTCATCTTCTCTTCTACTGCCTTACGCCTGACACGGACGTTAACAGGCACCATAACATATTTAGGCGCCTCTTTTGGGTCAAGCCCCGGTACAACCTTTGATTCTACCCTGTCTTCAAGGACAACAGGAGAATCAGAGTGGGCAACCCTTGTCTCTGTCCTTAAAAGCACAGGTGTATCAAACTCCTCACTTATATCAAAGGCAATCTTGGTAAAATCCTTACACTCCTGGGCATCCCCTGGCTCAAGCATGGGGAGCTTACCAAAACGTGCCCAGTTACGGCTATCCTGCTCATTCTGTGAGCTATGGACATTCGGGTCATCTGCCACTACTATAACAAGACCACCCTTGACGCCTGTATACGAAAGCGTCATCACCGGGTCTGATGCCACATTCAAACCTACATGCTTCATGGATGCCATTGCCCTAACCCCTGCTATGGCAGCACCGCTTGCCACCTCAACCGCCACCTTTTCATTGGGAGACCATTCTGCATAGATCTCAGGGTAGTTTTGAGCATACTCTTGTAAAATCTCACTACTTGGTGTCCCAGGATAGGCAGCCGCAACCTTTAAACCTGCCTCCCAGGCACCTCTTGCAATTGCAGCATTTCCTTGCATTATCTCTTTCTTCATATTTCCCCCATCTGGCTTTATGCCTGTATTTTTAGAATAATTAAGTCCTCACCTCCTTCTTCTGTTTTTCAATGTCTTTTTTATGGCTTGTTAATAAATTCACTTAACTATTTTCTACAGAAACATACTATTTTGTCAAGATTTTTTAAAGAATAATGTTAGTCAGAAAATCCATTACGCTGGCTTGGTCAGGGGTTCGATAATGGCAACAAAGAGCCCCTTCATCTTCTGGAAGAGCCAGGATGGCGCCTTTCCCATAGTGAAGGGGGAGGGATGTTATCTGTCTTCTCATGTGGGGCCTTTTGTCTTTCTAATGCAGGATAGATTTTGTAATACCCCATAGTTGGTTCAAAGTCAAGAGAGATACAGGGGCATCATAGCATTTTTATTACTGAATCCTCTTCCTGCGGACTGTCACGCTTTCTCCCTCAATGCCCTATATTTCATATTTATAGTTCTGGGCATGAAGTTGGATTGAATACATAGCGGTCTTTTTATAACAGGATAAAGAGACATTTTTGAAAATTTATCTTCCCTGGAATATGAGAGGAGATATATGTTAAAATTAGGGTGTCCAAAAAAATGGGGGAAGATCAGAATTATGGTAAGGCGTATTAAAGAATTAGAGGATGAACTTAAAAGAACAAGGATAGCATTTAAAGAGAGTGAGGACCGCTACAGGTCCCTTATTAAGCAATCATCAGACGGCGTTTATATATTTGATCCTGAGACTGCAAAGATTATTGAGGCAAACGATCAATTTTTAAAAATACTCGGCTACAATGAGGAGGAGATAAAAACTAAAAAAATATATGAGATAATAAACCTTGACAAAAAGGTTATAGATTCAAATATAAAAAAAGTTTTGGAGCATGGACAGCATCTGCTTGAGCTAAGGCGTTATTTACGTAAAGACGGCTCTATTGTTGATTTAGAGATTAGCTCAACGCTTATTCAATACAATGATGGACATGTAGTAATGGTGAATGTCCGCGATGTAACTGAGCGCATAAGGGCAGAAAACGAGTTAAAAAAACAGGCTGAAAAGCTGAAGGACCAGGCAGAACTTCTCGATATCGCTGAAGACGCAATTATTGTTACTGATATGGAGGGCAAGATTGTATACTGGAACAATGGCGCACAGGAAAGATATGGCTGGAAGAAGGAGGATGTAATTGGAAGGGATATACACCAGTTACTCAAGACTGAATTTTCTCTCCCTCTAAAGGAATTAATTGTCAGGGTTTTGAACGAAGGAAAATGGGAGGGCGAGCTCTGTCATACAAGGCATGATGGAACAAAGATTATAGTTGAAAGTAAATGGGTCTTAAGAAGGGATAGGGATGGTAAACCGGCTGCGATTATGGAGATTAATAACGATATTACGAAATATAAACATGCTGAGAGAGAGCTACAAAAGTCAAAGGATGAGCTTGAACGAAGGGTTGAAGAGCGAACCGCTGAATTGAAAGAGGCAAACGAGAGACTCTTGCTTGAATTAAACAGACGTAAGAGGATCGAGGATATGCTCAGAAAGGCTGCAGTGCAATATAAAAATCTTTTTGAGAATTCTCCAATAGGTATATACAGGACAAACCATGAGGGGAGGATTCTAATGGCAAACCCCACACTGCTGAGGATGCTCGGTTATAACTCCTTTAATGAACTGGCATCAAAAAAAATAAAAAATAGAGACTATGAACCTACTTATCTGAGGAAGAAGATAAAAAAAAGACTTGAAAAAGAGGAAAGGGTAAGGGGTTTTGAGGCAAAATGGATAAGGCCTGACAAATCAGTAATCTTTGTTAGAGAAAACGCCAAGGCAATCAAGGCAGCAGACGGAACAGTCCTTTACTACGAAGGGACCGTTGAAGATATAAGTGAACAGAAGAAGGCAGAAGAGAAGATACGGTCATACCAGAGACAGCTGCGCTCCCTTGCATCTGATCTGTCTCTTGCAGAGGAGAGGGAGAGAAGAAGGATAGCTACAATGCTTCATGACCATATAGGCCAGACCCTTGCCATATCTAAGATAAAGCTTGGCGCATTGCTTGGCAGGTCAGATGATGCAGATATTATCAACAGTCTCAAGGAGCTACGAGAACATATTGATCTTGCTATACAATACGTACGTTCCCTTACATTTGAACTGAGTCCCCCAATCCTTTATGAACTGGGACTGGAGGCTGCCCTTGAATGGCTCGCCGAACAGGTCCACGAACAACACCATATACAATATGAGTTTGAAAATGATCTTCAGCCTAAGCCTATAAGCGAAGAGGTTCGCATCTTTTTGTTTACGGCAGTAAGGGAGCTATTGATCAATGTAGTAAAGCATGCAAAGGCAAGCAAAGTCAAGATAACGGTGAGGAGGATAGGAGAGAATGTAGCCATCCATGTTGCGGATGATGGTATTGGATTTAATGCCTCAAGGATGACCTACTATCTTGATGAAAACAAGGGGTTTGGTTTATTTAGTATCCGAGAGAGATTAACCCATCTTGGTGGACAGGTTGAGATACGTTCCCAGAGAGGAAGGGGAACAAGGATTGTCCTACTGGCGCCGCTAAAGATGGATTAAATAGATAGAAAGAGGTAACACAATGGGGATAAAAATAATTCTGGCCGACGACCATAAGATTATAAGGGAGGGACTAAAGGCCTTGCTTGAGAAACAGGAGGGTATGGAGGTTATAGCAGAGGCGCAGGATGGCATATCAACTGTTCGCCTGACAAAAAGACTCCTTCCTGACATTGTAATAATGGATATAGGCATGCCTGATATGAACGGCATAGATGCAACGCGTTCCATAATCTCAGAGACGCAGGGTGTTAAGATTATAGCGTTATCCATGCACTCGGATAGAAGATTTGTCCTCGAGATGCTAAAGGCAGGTGCCTCAGGATACCTGCTAAAGGATAGCGCATTCGAGGAGCTCGCGCTGGCAATAAATACTGTCATATCTGGACAGCCTTATCTAAGTCCAAAGATAACCGATGTTGTTATAAAGGAATACATACATACAATACCAAAAAATGAGGAATCTGCCTTTACAACTTTAAGTAAAAGGGAGCGTGAGGTTCTTCAACTGATTGCCGAGGGAAAATCTACAAAACAGATTGCATCCTATCTAAATGTAAGCGTAAAAACCATCGAGACGCACAGGCAGCAGATTATGGAAAAATTGAATATCCACAGCATAGCTGAGCTTACAAAATACGCTATAAAAGAAGGTATTACCTCCCTTTGAGAGGTAAACGATCAGCATAAACCTATATTAAAACCATCAAATTAGAATCTTTAAATCAGAGATTCCCCGATTGTCTACCCTATTATATTGTTCTAATATAAATACATGAATAATACAAAAAATAAACCGTTTAGGAGGTAGAATATGGATTTAGGTGCTATAGGAAATTTTGCTTTTAACTGGAACTTTGTTACTGGGTTTTTGAGTATTGTCCTGATAAATATTATTCTTTCCGGTGATAATGCTGTTGTCATTGCGATGGCAGTAAAATCTCTTTCGCCGAAACAGAGGAGACATGGTATTATTTTAGGTGCAGGCGCAGCAGTTATCTTAAGGATAATCCTGACCTTCTTTGCAGCCCAGCTTCTCAATATTAGTTTTGTTAAATTACTCGGTGGCATCCTAATAACATGGATTGCTGTAAAATTATTTATGGAGGGGGCACCGGAGGATAAATTTCAAAAGACAGCTAAGAATCTGAAACAGGCAATAATAACAATAGTCATTGCAGACCTTATCATGAGCACAGATAATATCCTTGCAGTGGCAGGTGCATCAAAGGGCAATCTCTTTCTTCTGATCTTTGGTTTAGGCCTTAGTATACTTTTTGTAGTATTTACTAGCAATCTTTTATCAAAGATAATGGACAGGTTCCCGTTTATAGTTTATATAGGTGCTGCTATCCTTGGAAGGGTTGCAGGAGAGATGATAATAACAGATCCATTTATGGTAAAATTATTTCATAATCCGAGCCATCTGACAGGCTATATCCTGCAGGGTATCTTTGCCCTTGGGGTAATCGTAGCAGGAAAGACAGCATTGATGATGAAGGGTGTAAAGCCTGCTGCCGTAGATAAACCTAGTTTTGTTTACGAATATGAGGTTTACAACCCCTTTTATCTTACCGAATGGGATATAAGGTAAAGTTAAGAAGGTTTTCAGGGCTACCCAAATGGGGTAGCCCTTTTTTTATTTTTTATCTTGCCGAATAGGATATAAAGCAAAGGAGACTAAAATTTTTCGCATACCAAAATCAGGTATTCCCTTACTTATTATGTGAAATAATTCCCTTGACAATACAACCTGTTAATTATAAAAATAGATGATTTAAAAACTCATGCTATCGGGGAGGTATGCCTATGATGGATAGATGGACGTTTGGTATTACTATGTTGGTTGTTGGGATGGGAGGAACCTTGCTAACCCTTGTTATTCTCAGTCTAATCATGTCGATTATGAAGAAGATTTTCCCATATAATCCTGAAAAAGAAAAGTAAGAGGAGGAGACTTCTATGATTGAAGCGATAATAAGCGGTGCGAATGGACTTATTGCAGGTTTTGCTAATTTACACTGGTCTAACCCTGTAATGATTGCGATAGGGTGCTTGCTGCTCTATCTTGGTGTAAAAAAAGACTTTGAGCCACTCCTTCTTGTTCCTATTGGATTTGGCTGTATCTTAGTCAATATTCCTCTTGCCGGCTTGATGGAGAAGGAGGGTTTTTTAAGAACAATATATGATGCAGGTGTAATCACTGAATTATTTCCATTGTTTATCTTTGTTGGTATCGGGGCTATGACGGACTTTAGACCCGTTCTGGAGAATCCATATACATTCCTCCTTGGTGCAGCTGGGCAGTGCGGTATATTTATAACACTACTCCTTGCCCTTGCCCTTGGTTTTAAATACAACGAGGCGGTTACAATAGGTATTATAGGTGCATGCGATGGGCCTACGGTTATCTATGTAGCATCCCAATATGCCCAGAATCTCTTGGGACCATGCACGGTTGCGGCATATTCGTATATGTCTCTTGTCCCTGTGTTGCAGCCCCCTATTATGAAGATGCTCACAACCAAAAAGGAACGGGAGACCATCATGAAGACGCATAAGAAGACTGTCTCTAAGACAACGGCGCTGCTTTTCCCAATTGTTATTACTATAGTAGGTGGTTTAATAGCGCCAAAGGGATTGCCTCTCCTTGCCACTATCATGCTTGGCAATTTTATGAAGGAGTCTGGTGCTGTCCAGAGGCTTACAAAGGCCTCAGAAAATGAAATTGCAAACATTGTGACACTTCTTCTGGGAATCTCCATAGGCGCAACCATGGACGGAAGGGTCTTTGTTCAGCCAACGACTATTATCGTCCTCATTTTGGGGCTTCTTGCGATATGTCTTGATACTGTCTGTGGTGTTATCTTTGGTAAGATACTTTATTTATTAACCGGCGGAAAGATTAACCCGCTTATTGGCGCAGCAGGTATTTCTGCATTCCCTATGTCAGCACGCGTTGTCCAGAAAGAGGGTCAGAAATATAACAAGAAAAATTACCTCCTCATGCATGCCATGGGTGCCAACGCAGGGGGACAGGTGGGCTCTGTTATGGCAGCAGCGGTTATGCTTTCAGTGCTTAAGGGCATGGGGATCATTTAAATTAGATATGAGTTTTGAGAGAAAAACTGAACAGTTCTGCAAGCATGGCAGATAAAGATTTTTAAAGGGCGGTAGATTTCAGGCCGCCCTTTTTAATAGTAACAAAACGTAAAATTTAGGGGGTAAGAGAATACGGATTTTCTGCAGATAGCGGCAAGCGTGATCTTCCTTGCAAGTATTATTCTTGTTATAACAGGCTGGATTGACAGTGTTATTGCGGCCCTGCTCGGCATACTATGTATGGTTTTTGTTGGTGTATATAGCGATGTTGATGCGTTTAAGGTTGTAGACTGGAATGTAATATTTATCCTGCTCAGCATCTGGATTATATCAGGTTATTTTGGCAAGTCCGGGGTTCCTGATTTCCTGTCGGCACTCATGCTTAAACTATCAAAAGGCAATGTGGCTTTTTTTGTTACCGCTATCGGGATGCTTGCTGGTTTTGTATCTATACTTATAGACAATGTAGTTGTTGTCATCATGTTTGCACCTGTCATATTCCATGCAAGCAGACGTTTTGGTTTTCCCTCTTTCAGCCCTGTCATGTTTGTGGGGTTATGTGCAAACTTCATGGGGACTGCCATGCTCCTCGGCGACCTTCCGCCGCAGATGCTACACAGTGTAGCAGGGATAGAATTCTGGGGATTTATTTGGCATTCTGGCAGACCGTCATCCCTTTTTATTCTTTGCATATCCTATATCATCACATGCGCAGCCTTTTACTGGATTTTCTCGCGCCAATATAAAAACATACGCATGGATGTGGCGTCTATGGAAGACCGTCCCCTTGACCACATAAAAGACAAGCCATTTGCCATAGTTTCATGTGGTGTATTTGTCCTTACCATCATTGCAATGGCATTAAGGCCTATCTTTGGCTATCATCTTGGATTTATTGCACTTTGGGGTGCAATTGCACTTATCCTTATATTCGAACTCTTTGGCAAATATTTTACACTTGGGACACCGGATGTCGAACATGTCCTGTCAGAACTTGACTGGCGGGCAATAGGGTTCTACGTATCCCTTTTTGCCCTTGTCGGTGGCCTTGAGCATGCAGGCGTCATCAAGACTGTTGCAAATCTTATGACGCCTATTATCAAACAGAGTCTTGTCCTGGGAAGCACATTGTTATATTGGATTACTGCGCCTATAGTAGGTATTGTTGAGCATGATGCATACATCCTTACAATGTTATATGTCATAAGGGATCTGGGCAAGGATGCAGGCATAAACCCATGGCCTCTATACTGGATGCTTCTATGGGCAGGGACGCTTGGCAGCAACCTTACAATAGCAGGGGCACCAGCGCTCTTTGTTGCAAAAAACCTTGGAGAGAAAGAAGACCAGAGAAAGGTTGGCCTAAAGGAATTCCTCGGTATTACAGTTCCTTTTGTTTTGATCTCTTTGATATTCTGCTATATTCCTGCCATGTTAATTTGGGTTATCCCCTTCGCAAAATAGGAGGTGTTTATGGCTATTCTAACAATAGCAAGAGAATATGGTAGCGGTGGCAAGGAGATAGGAAGGGCTGTTGCAGATGTTATGAATTATAGATATGTGGATAGAAGACAGATACTTGATGATATGAAGGCGGTTGGCCCACAATGGGAGGAATTTGCGAAATATTTTGATGAGAATAATCCCAATATATGGGAGAGATTTAAATGGTCATTTAGGGGATATGTTGCCCTTATCCAATATCATATCCTGCGCTATGCCATGGAGGATAATGTGGTGATAGTGGGAAGAGGGGGAAATTTCCTACTAAAAGGCATCCCCTATGCCCTGAGGATAAGGACCCAGGCGCCTATAAAAAATAGGATAGAGAGGGTTGTCGAATGGGGGGACACAAATATAGAAAATGCGCGTTATCTAATAGAAAAAGCAGATAAAGAGATGGCAGGGGCAGTATATCTTATATATGGTTTTGCCTGGAATGACAGAACCCAGTATGACATGATATTTGATACAAGCCTGCAGACATATGAAGAGATAGTCAGTATAATAAAAAATGAACTTGAAAAAAGAGAGCAGTTCAAGACAGAAAAGGCTAAAAAAGTTCTTGAGCTGAAATTGATAGCTGCAAAAATAAAAGCAGAGGTAGCAATTAATCCAAGGCTGTTTGTCTCATCACTCGATGTAAAATTCAAAGAAGAGGGCCTTGTGGAATATGGACTCATTGTAAAAGCCGCTGTGCATAATGAAGAGGACATACCCCAGATAAAGGAGATAGCAGAGAGAATTTGCGGGGATATCCCTGTTGAATTTGATCTGAAATTCAGATGGCACTCCAGGCTTGGTCCCTGGAGGTATAAATAGCAAGATCTGATTAATGGTGATAAATAAAAACTTTATATCTATCTTGTTTAATCTTGTTCCTGAAAAAGATTGTTAGATAATCACACGGATGGGCAGTATAACTGTTGTGATGCCATCCCATTGCAGGCGTCTCTGTATAGCGTTGGCAGTTTCATTGTGGAGTATTTTATGAAATGGATGTTCATGACGGAAAACAAGCCTTCCAGTAAACACGGTTGATTTTGGATATTCTTTTATCAGGGCTCTAACTAATTCTGTTACGCTCTCAATCACGTCTGTTCCTACGTCCATTCTGTAATCCGCAGGAAATCCGTGTTGCCGTGTTATCTTTACATATTTCTGGAGGTCTTTTGATACAGATTTTTTAAGAGATTCTATCTCCGCAATACCCTTGAATGAACCCGAATCTACCTCTGCAACAGATACAAATATAAAATTTTTATATACATTAGGGAAGTTTTTTACTATGGAAAGCAGGGTATGCAGCCCAAAACCATTATAACCACCAACGAGCAATATGGCGGTCATATCGTTTTTATTTAATGGGTCGCTGTTAAATTTAGCAAAAGGGGGTATATCTGAGAGTGTTTCGCCAAGCTTTTTCATTGCATACTGAACCTTTTTATAGTGATGCTGTATTAAATAGCATAAACCTATTGCAAATAAGGTTATCAGGAGTGTAACCCAGCCACCCTCTCCAAACTTTTCATATATGGTAATAATAAGTATTGTAAGACACACAATAAGACCTATAATATGCACAACAATATGTTTTTTCCAGTCTTTGTCTCTATCCTTATTTTTAAAGAAAAAACGAGCCATACCTAACTGGGAAAGAGAGAAGGTGAGAAAAACATTGATCGAATACATAACTATGAGCGCAGAGACTGACCCATGGGTATAGATAAGGAGTATCAAGGCAGCAATACCCATCACCAGAACGCCGTTCTGCATTGTAAGGCGCTCCGAAAGGGCTGAAAATCTACGTGGTAGCCATGAATCTATTGCCATATTAGCCATAACCCTTGGTCCATCAATAAAACCAGCCTGTGCGGCTACAATAAGAAGTGCCCCTTCCGATAAGATTGTAATGAGAGAAATAAGATAGCCAAACCGCCATTCCCCAAATACACCATCTGCAAGTATGGCGTTGAATGTTCTGCCTTCAGCTGGTTTTATTTTGAAAAGATAATAACAGAAAAAAAGGCCGCAGGCAGTAATTGCAAGTGATGTTGCCATATAGGTCATCGTGCGTTTACCTGATTGAACCTTTGGTTCACGCATAATCTGCATACCATTTGATACTGCCTCGAGGCCTGTATATGTCCCACCGCCCAATGAGAATGCCCTTAAAAATATAGCAAGTATGCCCCAAAAACCTATTGTCGACATATCCTGCCTTATACTGTTGTTAACCTCACCTATAAGATGGCTTGCCTTTGGTATGTGAGTAAAAAATCCATAGCCAATAAGTAGGGCATGGGTAATAACGAATACTATAAATATTGGGGCAAGCAATGTAACAGACTCTTTAACGCCTCTGAGATTAAGGATAACAAGAAGGATAATAAGGGAGACTACAAAGAATATCTTATATTTTTGAAAGGCCAGAGGGAGAAAGCTAAATATCGCATCCCCGCATGAAGCAAGGGATACAGTAATAGTGAGCATATAGTCAACAAGAAGGGCGCATCCTGATATTACGCCTGCATGGCTGCCAATGGTATGTGTTGCAACTATGTAACCGCCGCCGCCATGAGGGAAATGTTCTATGATGCGGGAGTACGCATAGGAGATAATAAATATAGTCAGTGCCGTCCCCAAGCCTAAAAAAATAGCTAAATAAGGATGGGAACCTATTGCCCTGAATGCCTCTTCAGGTCCATAAGACGAAGAGGATAATCCATCAGCCCCGAGCCCTATCCATGCAAGGATTGGTATCAGAGAGAGCTTATGAAAAATAGAGGTATCTTTTACATCCCTCGGGGGGCCTACAACAAGCTCTTTTAAGCGTTTAAACATGGAAAGCTCTTTTTCCTCTCTATTTGACCACCTTTTTTATCCTCACATCAGGTTTTATTAAAATCAGGACATTACCTATTCAAGGCCTTTGTATAGCCTTAATTCTTATTTTTTTATATCTTTTGTATCATAGTAGTAAGCCTGATTATGTGTTGTCCTGTATCGATGGGGTTCTTCTGTTTACCTTATCTTTGTTCACCTTTCATAGCTGTTGTCATCTCCCCCTTTGCAAGCCCTTTGTATATCATATGAATAAAGCGGTAGGCACGCTTTAATGTCTCTATGGTTTGCTATACCTTGAACGCCTCTTCCATCCCAGGATTACTCAAGCTATACCGTCTCAGTAAAAGCTTGAACGTGGGCAATGGGGATAGGCAGATATTCCACAGCACTTGATAGCCCTTTATACCTTTTATCTAAGAAGCCTCTCTAATTGTTTCCAGTCTATACTGCTATTTTATCAAGGAGGGTGTTAGTAATCTATTTACCTCTTAGGGTTTTAAAAAGATAAAATTCAAAAATAATAGCAATTTTGGAGGGTTGTCGCTAAATGATTTTTTTTACCACCTTTTTCTCTGGGGACGGTAAAAATGGGGGTATTTTTGAGGTTATTCCTAATAATATCAATAAGTTATAAAATGCCGACGGCGGGACTTGAACCCGCACGGGTTTCCCCACACGCCCCTCAAACGTGCGTGTCTACCTAGTTCCACCACATCGGCACTTATTGACCTTGTTTTGCTGGCAATTTTTCATCAGTCTGAGGAACCGCCTGCTTGATTGTATATCCCTTATGACTGTAAAAATATGCAAGAAGCAGGCTTGTAACCATAAACACAATCACAGCAGCAGTTGTCAGCTTTGTCATAAAACTACTGGAACCTGAACTGCCAAAAAGTGTCTGGCTTGAACCAGCACCAAATGCTGCACCAATTTCAGAACCCCTGCCTGTTTGTAAAAGAACAATCAATATAAGGGCAACAGATATTATTATATGTATAATCGCTATCACAGTCAACATTATCTTTTCTCCGCAACCTTATTTACTATACCAACAAATCCCTCGCCTTTCAAGGACGCACCGCCTACCAGGGCGCCATCAATATCCTTCATCTCTATTAATGAGCCTATGTTTTCAGGGGTTACGCTTCCGCCGTATAGTATCCTTATATTATCTGCAGTACTACCATAGATACCTCTTATTATATCCCTTATAAACCTATGCACTGCCTCTGCCTCTTCTGGTGTTGCATTCTTCCCTGTTCCTATTGCCCAGACAGGTTCATAGGCAATGACTATACTATTGATGTCTTCAATGCCATAGAGGGCTTTTTTTGTCTGGATGCCTACAACATACTCTGTGATGCCTTTTTCCCTCTCCTCCAATGTCTCACCAACGCACACAATGGGCATAATGCCTGAAGACAGAGCCTTTTTTGTCTTAAGATTGACGTTATCATCAGTCTCGTAGAAATATTTTCTCCGCTCTGAATGGCCAATAATAACATACTTACAGCCTGCATCCTTAAGCATAGACGGCGAGATCTCACCCGTATATGCACCTTTATCTTCATAATGCATATTCTGGGCAGCAAGCCTAACCTGTGATCCCTTTATAATATCGTTTACAGCATGTAGTGATGTAAAGGGTGGCGCAAGGACAATCTCTCCCCCCTTAATATTTGTTGTGTTCTCAACTATGTATCTTGAGAGTGCAACTGCCTCATCCTTTGCGTTGTGCATCTTCCAGTTTCCCGCTACTATCCATCCTCTCATCACGCACCCCCTGATTTTTCAAGTGCCTCTATGGCAGGCATGGTCTTGCCCTCGAGTAATTCAAGAAAGGCACCACCACCAGTGGATATATAAGATATCTTGTCGCTTTCGCCTGCCCTATGGACAGCAACATCTGTGTCCCCGCCCCCTATAATTGTCAGGGCATGGGAATTAGCCACATAGGAAACCATGGCAAACGTTCCTCTACTGAATGGGTCCAGCTCGAACATACCCATAGGCCCATTCCATATTATTGTCTTTGCATCTTGTATTGCCGTTGAGAACAAAGAAACTGATGCAGGGCCTATGTCGAGACCCATCCATGTCTTAGGTATCTCCTGGACTGTTGTTATTTTTGTTACTGCATCAGCAGATGCCTTTTCAGCCACCACACAGTCTACGGGTAGGTAGAATTTAACATTTCTCCCCCTTGCCTTATTCATTATGTCTTTAGCCAGATCAAGCATCTCCTCTTCACATATAGAGTTACCTATCTCATAGCCAAGGGCTTTAAGGAAGGTGAATGCCATACCCCCACCGACTATCAATTTATCCACCTTCTCAACTAATTTTTTCAGGACGCCAATCTTGTCAGAGACCTTTGCGCCCCCTATTATTGCCACAAGTGGTCTTACAGGATTCCCCATAGCCTTGTCAAAATATGCAAGCTCATTTTTCAGAAGAAAACCAGCAGCACAAATCTTCACAAAATCTATTATGGCAGTATTCGATGCCGCCTTTCTGTGGGATACAGCAAAGGCATCATCTATATAGACATCGCATAATCTGGCAAGCTGTTTTGCAAATTCAGGGTCGTTCTTTTCTTCCCCAGGGTAAAACCTGAGATTTTCGAGAAGGGCCACATCCCCATTTTTCATCTGTGATACTGCCTTTTCAACTGTCTCACCAACACAGTCATCAAGAAACAGCACATCCCTTTTAAGAAGTTCTGAGAGCCTTTTTGAGACAGCCTTAAGGGAGAATTTTTCTGATTTTTTACCTTTTGGTCTGCCTAGATGGGACCCTATTATCACCTTAGCGCCCTTCTCAAGGGCATAATTTATAGTGGGCAGATGTGCCCTAATCCTCGTATCATCTGTTATATTGCCATTTTCATCCATAGGGACATTAAAATCAACCCTGATAAATACCCTTTTGCCATTTAAATCAATCTGGTCAATATACTGCATACTCTACCAACCTTTCTTTATATACATTTTTAAAGTTCAAGGCTTAGATTTCAACCTCTTAACCTGAACTTATTATTTAACGAGATTCTATTTCATTATAAATGAAAGCAACTCAACCATTCTATTGGAGAACCCCCATTCATTGTCATACCAGGATAAAACCTTTATCATATTACCGCCAATAACAGTAACATTGGGTATATCAATGATTGATGAGTGAGGATTGCCATTAAAATCACAGGATACCAGGGGCTCCTCAGAGCATAAAAGAATATTCTTCATGGGCCCTGCTGCATATTCCTTAAATTTGGAAATAAGCTCATCCTTTGTTGTATTCCTGGAAAGGGTGGCAACAAAGTCAACGATGGATACATTCGGTGTTGGCACTCTTATGGCGAGCCCATCAAGCTTACCCTTAAGCTCGGGTATAACCTCTGACATTGCCTTTGCAGCCCCTGTTGTTGTTGGTATCATGGAAAGGGCAGCAGCCCTTGCTCGTCTTAAGTCTTTATGGGGCTCATCAAGTACCACCTGGTCATTGGTAAATGCATGGATAGTGGTCATTAAACCCTTTTCTATCCCAAATTCCTTTTGAAGTATTTTTGCTATCGGGGCAAGACAGTTTGTTGTGCATGAACCCATAGAGATTACATGATGTTTAGTATTATCATATACCTCTTCGTTGACACCGAGGACAAATGTAACATCAGGTCCCTTTGCAGGGGCAGATATGACAACCTTTTTTGCACCTGCCTTAATATGTTTTTCGGCACCTGCCCTGTCTGTAAATTTGCCTGTGCTTTCAAGTACAACATCTATGCCAAGATCCTTCCATGGAAGGGATTCGGGCTCTCTTATGGAATATGCCTTTATCTCCTTACCATCAATTATAATAGAATTATCTGTTGTCTTTACATCAGCATTCATAATCCCGTGGACAGAATCATATTTCAGAAGATGGCCAAGGGTCTTAGAATCAGCTATATCATTTACCGCAACAAACTCTATATCCTTATTGGCAATACCTGCCCTCAACACAAGCCTTCCTATCCTTCCGAAACCATTAATAGCAATCTTGTAAGACATAACTCCCTCCTCTTTATATATATTATTAATACTAATTTGAAAGCCTAATGCTTGTCAAATATTTTCTTTAAACCTTAGTGCCTTAATCCCTCTTGCCATATATTGTAAACCTGACACGATTGTAAAAACAAACACCGCATAAAAGAACCAATCTTTATACTCCCTTTTATCTGACCATAGTATATACAGGATTGTAATGATCTGACAAAGGGTGGTGAATTTACTTATGATACTCGGTGATGGTCTTGATTTATAAGAGAGCATATATAAAGTCAGAAAACCTGTTGCTATAATAAAATCCCTTGTTATTACCGTCAAAGTAATCCAAAAGGGGATAAAACCCTTAATGGATAACACAATATACGCCGAGGCAAGCATAATCTTATCTGCCAGAGGATCAAGTATGGCCCCGAGATATGTCTTTGCCTTCATAGCGCGGGCAAGAAAGCCATCGAGGAGATCGCTTATCCCTTGGGCGATAAAAAGGCAGAGGGCTATGTTGAGCTTACCCTGATTCACAGCCATTATAAAAAATATAGTGATGAACAGACGAAAAACAGAAAAAAGATTAGGTATATTCATTCCCTGTATAGATTTTTAAATGTGGTAAACCTGTCAAGAAAGGCAAGTTTAACTGTATCTATGGGTCCGTTTCTCTGTTTGCCTATTATAACCTCTGCCACGCCTTTATCAGGATTATCAGGGTTTTTGTTGTAGACCTCATCCCTGTATATAAACATTATTACATCCGCATCCTGCTCAATAGCACCTGACTCCCTTAAATCCGCCAATCTTGGTCTCTTGTTATCCTTTTCACGCTGTTCAGGTGCTCTGTTAAGCTGGGAGATTGCGATAACAGGGATAGTCAGCTCTTTTGCAAGGGCCTTTAAAAACCTTGAGATCTCTGATATCTCTTGCTCTCTTCTCTCAGCATTTGACCTGCCCCTCATAAGCTGAAGATAATCAATAATTATCAGACCAAGACCATGTTCCTTTTTCATCCTCCTTGCCCTTGCCCGAAGCTCAAGGACGCCCATGGATGGCGAATCATCTATAAATAAAGGTGCCTTTGTAAGCTTACCTGTTGCACGGACAAGCTTGGGCCAGTCATTCTGTGAAAAGGTTCCTGTTCTCAGTCTTGAGTGTTCAATCTCAGACTCTGAGCTCAAAAGTCTTGTTACAAGTTGTTCCTTGGACATCTCCAGGGAAAATATACCCACAGGGACAGGTGACTCATCCATTGTTGCAACATTCTGTGCAATATTCATGCAAAATGCTGTCTTTCCCATGCTCGGCCTACCGGCAACTACTATCAAATCAGACGGCTGAAGACCGCTTGTTAATTTGTCAAGCTCTACAAATCCTGTGGGGATACCTGTAACGCTCTGTTTTTTATGGTAAAGTCTATCTATTGTCTCAATACTCTGCATTATTACATCTTTTACGTGAAAAAAGGCAGGTCTTAGCTTTTGTTCTGCAACCTGAAATATCATCTTTTCTGATTCATCTATGTATGTATCTATGTCTGCATCAGCCTCGTAACCCTTTTCTATAATCTGGGTTGCTACCTTTATAAGATTTCTTGCAAGGGCTTTTTCCCTTATCATTTTTGCATACTGGGTTATGTTTGCCGATGTGGGCATCATATCAACAAGGGTATTTAGGTATGCAATACCCCCTATTTCATCTACCAAACCTTTATCCCTGGCATAACTACTTACGGTAATGATATCAATCGCCTCGTTCCTTTCATAAAGGTCTGAGATTATCTTATATATCTTGCCATGGTTGTCCCTGTAAAAATCCTCAGGGCTCACCATGTCTATAACCCTGTTTATTGCATCATTGTCAACAAGGAGACCGCCAAGGAGAGACTGCTCTGCCTCTATATTCTGAGGAGGCACTCTGCCATGTTGTTCTTGCTGGATCTTTTTAACCCTGGGCATATTTATTCTTCTTTTTCTACCTCTATTCTTACAGTAGCATTGATATCCTTTTCAAGATGAACTGAAAAGGTGTGCATCCCTGTAGATTTTATGGGCTCTTCTACCCTTATATCCCTTTTGTCCACATCAAATCCAGTGGTTTTCTTAATTGTCTCTGCCAGATCAGCAGGTGTCACTGAACCAAAGAGCCTTCCATCCTGACCTGCCTTCATCTTTATAGTCAAGACTGTATCTTCAAGTCTTGCCTTCATCTCACTGGCTGTCTTAAGACTCCTCTCTTTTTTCTTTTCATAACCTTTAAGGATATGTTCAAACCTCTTTATATTCCCCTCTGAAACAGGGAGGGCAAGGCCACGGGGCAGAAGAAAATTTCTGCCGTACCCATCACGGACATCTACGATATCACCTTTTTTGCCTGCCCCCTTCAGATCCTCTGTAAGTATTACCTTCATGTATTTCCTCCGTTATCTTGAGAGCGTTGTAAAGGGTAGAAAGGCAATATGCCGTGCCATATTAATTGACTCCCTTAGCTTCCTCTGATGGTTTGCACATGTCCCTGTCATCCTTCTTGGCATTATCTTGCCCCTCTCAGTTATAAAGTTCTTTAAGAGTTTTGGATCTTTATAATCAATAGTCAGATTAGGGTCCTGGCAAAACCTACAGACCCTCTTTCTCATGTAAACACGCCTCTTTTGTGAATCCTGTGACCTTGTTGGCCTTGTTATTCTTGGCATCTATACCTCCATTACAAATAATTTATCAGCCTCAAGCCTTAAGGCCTCCGGGCTGCCTTTTTTTGTCCGTGCTAATGCCCCTGACAGCATTATCCTGTCTGTTTTTTTAAATTCAGGGAGATTGGTTGTCCTATTATACTTGCAAACAACTTCAACAGAGAACATTCCGTCATCCACAAGAAGAGAAAATATACATATCTTCTCTCCCCTGGGTGAATAATAAACCTTTACATCAGAGTTTATAGTCCCTGAGAGGAAGACCCTGTTCAAACAAACTCACCTTCCAATTCATCAAAGACAACCTGTTCAGGTTCTTTTTCAGGACCCTCTTTGTCATCCTCCACCCTCACAAACATATATCTGAGGATAGAGTCTATATTTTTGTAAAATTTTCCAAGGGCAGTAAGATTGCCTTCATCCAGATCAAGAAGGATAAAGAAATAGTGCCCTCTATCTTTCTTTTTGATCGGGTAGGCAAGCCTGCGGATTGACCAGTCATCCATCCTAACGATATTACCACCTGCCTTTTCTATGTTTGCCCTTACCCTCTTGAGGAGCTCCTCCTCCTCTTCCTTTGATAAATCAGGGCTGATTATAACAACATTTTCATACCTTCCCACATCATTCTCCTTTCGGTACCAGCATTGCTATTGCAGATTTTAATACCTTAATCCTTATCTTTTCCGCGATCTCAAGGGTTACAGTATCATTTGTAATCCCTGTAACTTTACCATAAATACCCCCTGAAGTCACAACCTCATCGCCTTTCTTCAGGCTATCAATAAACTGCCTCTGCTGTTTTGCCTTTTTTTGCTGGGGTCTTATCAGCAAAAAATAAAAAACAACAAACAGGAGCACAAGGGGTAATAACCCCATCCATTTAGAGCCGTCCTGGCCTCCTGATGCTGCCTGGTTACCCATTGCATAGGCTATATTAATCATAAAGCTCACCTCCTTCCCATTTTAGTTTAAATTCATTATAAAATCTATCAAATGTATTATTTCTTATAACATTTCGTATCGTTTTGAGCAATTCATTATAAAAGTATATATTGTGCAGGGTATTTAGATAAAAGCTTGTCAGCTCATGAGACACAATGAGATGTCTGAGATATGCCCTGGAGTATGTCCTGCAGGTATAGCATCCGCAGTTTTCATCTATAGGCCTTGTGTCTTTTTGGTATTTTGCATTCTTTATGTTGATCTTGCCATCCCAGGTGAAGAGTCCACCATTTCTTGCAACCCTTGTGGGTATTATGCAGTCAAACATGTCAATACCCCTTTTTACACCCTCCACGATATCCTCAGGGAACCCAAGCCCCATAAGGTATCTTGGCTTGTCATGGGGCAGTATATCTATTATCCCATCTACCATCTCCCACATTAGGCTCTTTGGTTCACCCACGCTCAGGCCGCCTATGGCATATCCATCAAAATCCATATCAACCAGATTCCTTGCAGACCTGGCTCTAAGGTCCCTGTAAAATCCGCCCTGGATTATCCCGAACAGGATCCCATCCCCATTTTTTTTTGCATCCTTGCATCTTTCTGCCCACCTCGCTGTCAACTCAATAGATTTTTCTGTATATTCATATGTTGAGGGGTAGGGAACACACTCATCAAGGCACATCCAAATATCTGAACCTATATTTCTCTGGATATCAATGACCCTCTCTGGTGTCAGAAAGTGTCTAGAACCATCTATGTGGGACTGGAATTCAACGCCATCAGACCTTAACCTCCTCAAGACACCAAGGCTAAAGATCTGATAACCACCGCTGTCTGTAAGTATAGCGCTATCCCAGCTAGAAAATCTGTGTATCCCACCCATCTCTTTTATAAGCCCATCTCCAGGCCTAAGATATAGATGGTAGGCATTGGATAGTATCATCTGAACGCCTATCTCCTTGAGATCCTTGTGGGTTGCAGCCTTTATGGTTCCTTGGGTCCCCACAGGCATAAAAACAGGCGTATCCACTTCACCATGGGGTGTCCTTAACAAACCAAGCCTTGCATTCTTATCTTTTTTTATTATCTCAATAACCTTCATAGATTAGAATCAGGTCTATAGATTATAGGTTATAGACCTTGAAATCCTTATTTAAAATCCAAAGTCAAATAATACATCTAATACGTCCTTTTTCATCTTGTTTGAAATATTTAATAACATTTTTATACCCTATTAGATTATAAGCATTGCATCGCCATAGCTGTAAAACCTGTATCCATTATCTATTGCCTCCTTATAGCATCTTAAGAGGGCATTTTTACCTATCAAGGCTGCCACAAGCATCAAGGGTGTAGACCTTGGCAGATGAAAATTTGTTATAAGGGCATCTACAACCTTGAATCTGTATCCGGGGAAGATGAAAATATCTGTATAACCATGAAGAGGCGCATCTCCATTATTAGAAAAGACTGTTTCTATAGTCCTCACAGAGCTTGTGCCGCACGCAATAACTCTTTTTCCCTGCAACTTTGCATGTTTTATCATATCTTTTATGGATTCAGGGACTGTATAATACTCCCTGTGCATATTATGTTCCTCGATATTCTGAGTCTTTATAAGGAGAAAGGTCCCTATTCCTATATGGAGTGTAATCTTAGCTATATGGACACCACTACCCTTTATGGTTTCCATCAGTCCCTCTGTGAAATGTAGTCCTGCTGTAGGTGCTGCAACAGAGCCTGGTTCATCGGCATAGACTGTCTGATACATCTCAAAGTCAAGGTCATTTTTGTCCTTTCTTTTTATATATGGTGGAAGTGGCATCATCCCATATCTTTTTATTATATCCATACTGTCGTGTTTACAGAGAAAATCAACGATCCAGAACGGGTCCTGTTTGTTCCTTTTCAGTTGTGCCTGTGTATCCCCTATATCAACTGTTAGCCATGACACACTACCTCTTATGCCTTTTACAAGACAAGACCATCTATTTTTTTCTATTCGCTCCACAAGGGTAATTTCCAAGCCACCACCGGTATGCTTTTTTGCCTTCAGCCGTGCAGGCAGAACCCTACTTTTGTTTAAGATAAGCAGATCGCCACCGTAGAGATAATCTGTTATATCCCTGAAAAATCTGTGTTCAATGGTGCGTCTTGCCCTGTCATAAACAAGAAGACGAGAGGATGTTCTGTCTTTTTCCGGATATTGGGCGACATAACCCTCTGGTAAAAAATAATCAAAATCCTCAATTTTCATAAGCCGAAACAGATTAATTTTATATCAGATTGTGAAAATATAAGCAAATTAAAAAGATAAGCCCGCAGCAATTCTTCATATCCATATAAAAACTATTTATGCCCTATCTGTTGATAAATTGTTGTGCATTATATACATGGGATGATAAATCCCAAGGGGCAAGTGGGTAAGTGGGTAATAGTTTTAGTTATTAAGGCCTGCTAAATTTTTTTTGCTTTTTTTTTCACCTTAAATTAAAATTTGATAAAAATATGGTTGAGGTTGTCGAAAAGGTTAACAAGGGTTTATGGGATTATCCTAGACAGTGATTTACAATTAGATAATAATAGTTGAATTCTTTGTTTTCATTGATGGGTTTTTTGAATAATATTTCATTAATAATAAATACTATATTTATAGTTGAGGTTTAATCACATATGGAGATATTGGGTGAGATACGAGAGCCGGCTGTTATAGAATCATTATTACCACTTATGGATTTTGTTGGGGGTCAGATAGGAATGATGCAATTAAGGGAAGAGCACAGGAAAAATATCTGCCTTGCTGTTGAAGAGGCGCTTAAGAACATCCTCTATCACGGAAGTTTTACAGGGGATACAGATGTTAAAATAGCCTTCAGACTTGATAATCTGGGGAGATTCCAGATTGTTATATCAGATTATGGCGCACCGTTTAATATGCTTCTCAGTGAGGTTCTCCTTGATGGAGAAACCAATCAAGAGAAAGACGTACCGCCTGTTTCAACAAAGGTTATGAAAAGGGTTATAAAGGATATTGAATATAAGAGGATTGAAAACAAAAACATCCTGACCTTCACCATACCGAGATTATAGCTACTTAACCTCTTTACGCCATAAAAGGGCTCTATAAGGGATTAGCCTCTATTCCCTTTTTTCCTCTTTCAGAAACAGTTCGTGGTATTCTGGTTCGGAGAGATATTTCTTGAGCATTCTGCTTGTGATATTAAATACCTCATCGAGGTCCTCATCTGTCATCCTATTGAGTATTGTCTCCATTAAATGGTCATCTGAAAACTTCTGTAGATAGAATCTGACCGTATCTTCGTTGGTCTTTCTATCAAGGCCATACCCTAAAAGGCCATCAAAGACCTCCACAAACCTGTGAGAATGCTTCATCATTCGTGGTCTTCCCTTCCTTTGTTTGACTATTTTTTGTTTCATCTATCTATTCTACTATAAACTTCTTTAATATCAAGTTAAAGATAATTTCAAGGAGAGTTGATTTTGCCACAAGATGACAATCCTGCAATCTCTTTAGAAACAAAATTTTTGTTTTGTCTTTGAAGCGTTGGGTTATTTAAGTTATTTAGGGTTTTAACTCAGCACCCAAAACTCAACACTATTTTTAAAGGTTGCTCAACCTTCAAGGTATCAATTTTTAAAAGACAAGGTAGTTTTTACATGTTAAAATATATAAATGCTTGATTTAAATTTTGGTTTAGCCTTTTTACTTACTTTATTTGCTGGTTTGTCAGCAGAGATTGGAATGGCTATAATGGCTGTTAGTCTGTGCATACCCTCGTGAGCCCTGTATATGAAAGAGTTGTATTCCCTTCTTAAAAGATGTGAATTATGTCCAAGAAGGTGTCGTGTAGATAGGACAAGGGAACAGCAGGGATATTGCCGAGTTACAGATAAAATTTTCATTTCGTACTACGGAAGACATATAGGCGAAGAGCCACCCATATCAGGCAATAGGGGTTCGGGCAACATATTTTTTTCATCCTGCAACATGCGGTGTGTCTACTGCCAGAATTACCAGATAAGCCACGCTTTAGCAGGCATAGAGGTCTCAATAGATCGCTTGGCAGAGATATTCCTTGAGCTTGAGATGGAGGGCTGCCACAATATAAACCTTGTAAGCCCTACACCCTATGTCCCCATGATACTGCCTGCCATAGAAAAGGCAAGACAAAAAGGACTCATGGTGCCATTTGTCTATAACACCAATGCCTATGAAAATGTTAAAACCATAGAACGCCTTGATGGTTACATAGAGATATTTCTTCCTGACTTTAAATACTGGAATAAGAATATAGCTAAACGTCTCTCTGATGCCCCCGATTATCCTCGTCATGCCGCCTCTGCCATACTGGAGATGAAAAAGCAGGTAGGTGACCTTTTCATTAGAGACGGCATTGCTGAAAGGGGGATGCTCTTGAGGCATCTTGTCCTGCCCAATAACCTTTCAGGCTCAAGACAGATTCTTGAGTGGATCCTGACTAATCTGGGGAACAGAACCTTTTTAAGTCTTATGTCTCAATATTACCCTTTACACAATGCATATCAATATCCTATGATTAACAGAAGGATAAAAGAGAGAGAGTATGATGAATTGATTAATATTCTCATAGAGAATGATTTCGAAAATGTGTTTATCCAGGAGCTTGAAAGCGCATCTACCCTGATACCGAATTTTAGACTCGAAAAACCATTTTGATATTTAAAAAATAATATTAAGGAGGTAGAAGATTATGGAGATCAAGACAATCAATATCAGTGTCCCGCAGGGTTTAAACATAATTATTGGTCAGTCTCACTTTGTCAAGACCGTCGAGGATATGTACGAGATCCTTATTGGTTCATCCCCCCATCTTAAATTCGGGATTGCATTCTCAGAGGCAAGCGGCCCCTGTCTTGTCCGCTTTGAGGGTAATGATGATGAGCTTATGAGGCTTGCAAGGGAGGCATCTTTTTCTCTGTCCTGCGGTCATACCTTTGTTATATTTCTGAGGGATGGTTTTCCCATTAATGTCCTGAATGCATTAAAATCATGCCAGGAGGTCTGCCATATCATATGTGCTACTGCCAATCCTCTTCAGGTAATAGTTGCAGAGACTGAACAGGGAGGTGGTATTATGGGTATTATTGATGGGTCAAGACCAAAAGGTATAGAGGCTGATGAGGATAAAAAGGCAAGGAGGGAATTATTGAGAAGTTTTAAATATAAACTTTAGGGTTATCTTGAATTGTTTACTATAGTGAATTTTTTAATATTATATAACTAATCAAAATAATATAAATTGTAAATTATTGGTTTATTATAATAAAAAATTTAGGGCACTTTTTTTGCAAAAATTCCCTTGACTTTTTAACAAATATTATAAATAATTCGTAACCTATTTTAATAAAAAGGAGTATACTATGGCAAAATACAAGATGGTCTGCCCTATAACAGGTGGTATGTGTGTAGATTGTGCTATATACAGGGGCAGACATTATTATCTTTGCTTTTCAAAGGATTACCATGGGACACTTATGGAACCTAATCAGATTGAAACACTGAAACATAAAGGTGGCACAACCAGGGACGAGAAATTCGGTATGCCCGATGAGATTCCAATAAGCGCCGGATGTATTAAAGATGTAGAAGAATTAATAGAAAGGAGAGGGTTATGATACACGATTTTAATTATCTCAAACCAGGCTCGGTTAAAGAGGCATTTGAAATGTATGCCGAGCACGATGATTGTAAGGTAATATGCGGTGGACAGTCTCTTTTGATTGTTATGAGACAGGGGATGGTGGCGCCAGAGTATCTCCTCGATATAAAAGGGTTAGACGAGCTGAGATACATAAAGTTTGATGAAAAGGATGGCTTAAGGATAGGTGCAACAACAATACATAGGGAGATCGAGAGGTCTCAGGTTATCAAAGATAGGTATCCTGTCCTTGCATCGATGGAGACAAAACTTGCATCCATTCAGACCAGAAACTGGGGGACAATCGGTGGAAACCTTGCCCATGCTGACCCCGCAGGTGACCCTGCACCTGTTCTTATTGCATTAAATGCCAGCATAAAGGTGGGTGGCAAGAATGGTGAAAGGACAATGGCGCTTGAAGATTTTTTCTTAGACTATTTTGAAACAGCACTGGAGCAAGGCGAACTGGTGCTTGAGGTCCATGTCCCTATTCCCCAGCCAAAGACAGCAACGGTTTATCAGAAATTTAATCTCCTGGACAGTGATATGGGGATCGTTGCTGCCGCAGCATCCATTACCCTCAATGGCGATGATACATGTAAGGATGCACGGATTGTGCTTGGCAATGCTGGCCCTACACCAAAAAGGGTTAAGAATGCAGAACAATTGTTAGTTGGCAAAAAATTTGATGAGAATCTCTTCGCTGAGGCTGGTAAGATTTCATATGAGGAGTCAGAGCCTGTGGCGGATATACATGCGTCAGAAGAACAGAGGCGTCATATCCTCGGTGTCCTGACAAAGAGAATGGTTAAGAAGGCCTGGGAACAAGCCAGGACAGCAGCCTAAAGAAGGAGGATGGCATACATGGAAAAGAGAGCTTTGAAATTATCCGTAAATGGTCAGGGATATGAGGTTTTTATTAATCCCAAGGCACTTCTTGTTGAGGTTATAAGGGATCATCTTGGCTTTACAGGGACAAAAAGGGGTTGTGAGACAGTCTCCTGTGGTGCGTGCACTGTCCTGGTTAACGGCGCGTCAGTGAAATCATGCTCAATCCTTGCTGTTCAGGTAGAGGGTATGGAGGTAACTACTGTTGAGGGCCTTGAGAAGGATGGGGAGCTGAGTCCTATCCAGAAGGCATTTCTGGATAATGGTTCTTATCAGTGTGGCTTCTGCACCCCTGGAATGCTCATGTCTGCTACAGCATTTCTCAAAGAGAATGAGGGCAGAGAGGTCACTGAACACGAGATACGTGAGGGTATAGAAGGAAATATCTGCCGTTGCACAGGCTACAACAGTATCGTGAGGGCAATAGACGCAGTGGCAAAAGGGACATATAAGGAGGAGTAATATGAGCACAGAGATAAAAGAGTTAAGATATTCAACCTTTAAGACCAATATTAAATACTCTGTTATAAATACAAAGGTTCATAATGTAGACGGTATTGCAAAGGTGACTGGCAGGGCGCAGTATACATTTGATATAAAACTGCCTGGTATGCTTTATGGCAAGATATTAAGAAGCCCTCATCCCCATGCCAGGATAATCAATATTGATACGAGTAGGGCAACGGAGCTTCCTGGTGTGAAGGCTATAGTCACCGGTAAAGATACCCTTGGTATTAAACAGGGCATCTGGAGAAGATACGAGGAGCTTTGCGATGAACAGATTCTTCCCCTGGAAAAGGTGAGATATATTGGTGAGCCTGTGGCGGCAGTGGCAGCAGTGGATGAAGAGACCGCCGAGGCAGCGCTTGATCTGATAGACGTGGAATATGAGGTTCTTCCGGCGGTTTATGAGCCCCTTGATGCCATTAAGAAGGATGCCCCGGTTATCCATGAAGGCGTTGAAAGAAATGTCAATGTAACAAGACATATAGAGTGGGGCGATGTGGATGAGGCATTTGCCGAGGCAGAGAAAAATGGAGGCTACATAAGAGAGGACTGGTTCCGCTGCTCAGGCCAGCATCATATGTGTATGGAGACAAGAGCTGCGGTTTCAAACTATACACCCGAAGGAAAACTCACTGTGTGGGCATCAACGCAGTCCGCATATTATACACAGGCGCTTCTTGCGGGTGTCCTCGGTATGAGGGAGGGTGATGTAAGGGTTATTGCAACATATGTAGGCGGTGGCTTTGGCGGCAAATTCGAGCTCGATGCCGCCATGTTCTGCAGTGCAGTGCTTTCAAAGAAACTCTGTAAACCTGTCAAGATAGTATTCACCCGTGAAGAGGATTTTATAGCATCCAAGAGAAGAACCCCCATGTATTATTATGTAAGAACTGCTATGTCAAGAGATGGTATGCTGCTGGCAAGGGAATCCCGTATGTTTAGTAATGGCGGTGCATATACAGGTATGGGTGCCACAGCATTATATCTATCAGGATTCTTCCATTCATTCCCCTATAAATGGAAGGCATACCGCTATGATGGATATAGGGTATATACAAACACAATGCCTTCTACCTCTATGCGTGGATTCGGTGCCCCCCAGGCTATGTTCTGTTCAGAACAGCAGATAGAGTGGATGTGTGCTGATCTAGGGCTTGACCCATATGAGGTAAGGAGAAAGAATGCCCATACAGAGTGTTATGAGGTGCCAGGCCAGGCATTTATTCAGAGCTGTGGTATGACAGAGTGTATAGATAAGATAGAGGAATGGGTTAAGTCAAAGGGTGATCTTGGTCCAAACAGGGCAATAGGTATATCTTCATGCGGATTTATGTCAGGGGGGATATTTAATTGGTTTGACTCACCATACTCATTCTCATCGGCAGTAGTCACAATCAACAATGACGGCACAGTTGAGCTTCATGTGGGATGTCAGGATATAGGACAGGGCTCAAACACCACAATGGCAATAATTGCTGCAGAGACACTTGGTGTCAAGATAGAGGATGTTAAGGTTCACTCCGGTGATACAGATCACTGCCCTGCAGACCTAGGCGCCTGGGGATCACGTCAGACCCTTATGGCAGGCAATGCTGTTAAGATGGCATGTGAGGATGCAAAGAGGCAGCTTCTTGAATTTGCATATGCAGAGATGGGTCTAAATATTGTCTATGATTTAGACATTAAAGACAGATGGGTTCATGTGATTGCGCGCCCTGAGAGGGGTATGAAATATGAGGATCTCGTTAGAAAGGCAATAAGGGCAAAGGATGGTCAGAGGATTATTGGCCGTGGCTATTATACACCTCACAGAAAGGGTATGATATCCCCTGCATATAGTTACATGATGCAGGCAGTGGACGCAGAGGTTGATCCTGAGACAGGTAAGATTAAGATCCACGAGATTATGACAGCCCATGACTGCGGACAGCCCATCAATCCCCTAGGGCTCGTTGGGCAGCTTGAGGGTGCCGCATCCATGGCTCTCGGTTATGCATATCTTGAAGACCTACCTATGGATGAAGGAAAACTCCTCAACCCGAACCTTGTGGATTATAAGGTAATTAAGGCACCTGAGATGCCAAAAACAGGCATGATAGATATAGAGACCTACGAGGCAGAAGGACCGTATGGGGCAAAAGAGGCAGGTGAAGGTCTTACCAATCCGACAGCAGCGGCCCTTGGAAATGCCATATTCCATGCCATGGGTATACAGTTGAAGGAGCTTCCCCTTACACCAGAGAGGATATTGAAGGCACTGAAAGAGAAAAAAGAAAAGGAAGCAAACAAATAAGGAGAACACAAAAAGGAGGTAGACCGTGAACTATAAATGTCCTGCATGTAAAAAAGAATGGCCAACGAGCAGACAGGTGGCACGCCATATGTTTGGAACAGGCGACAAGGCACACAGAGCCTGGATAGAATCACAGGGTTATTCATATATAGACCTACTTCTAGAACAGGTTTCAGAACCAGGTAACAAGAGCTACGAGATACTCTCAGACCTTATTGAGAAGGCACAGGATAAACTATAAAATAAGGGTCATTGATCAGGGATTGGGGTTAATGCCTGCCAATCCCTGATTTTGGATCATGGTAAGGAAAAAAATTATTTTTAGGAGGATTTATGATTATAGAAGGCGGTTTTACACTGAATGCACCGATTGATAAGCTATTTGATTTCCTGCTGAAACCGGATACAATAATGACATGTCTGCCTGGCGCTGAGTCTGTCAGGCTCATTGATGATACAACATACGAGTGTGTTGTTAAGCAGAAGGTTGGTCCTATATCAGCAAAGCTAAAATTCGTAAACAAGCTAACAAAGGTTGAAAGACCCCACCACATAGAGATAGAGGGCGAGGGTGAGGATGTAACAAAACTCGGTCACTTCAAGCAAAAGAGTATAGTTGATCTGAAGGAAACACCCGATGGCGTTGAGGTTACATATAAGACAGATGTAAGCATAGTTGGGAAGCTTGCCATGTTCGGTGACAGGATAATGAGGGCAAAGGCAAAAGATACTGAGAAGGAGTTTACAAAGAATCTGAGAGAAAAACTAAAGACATTGGCATAGATTTTTTACACTTAGAATAAAAAAGGCTTCCATTAAGGGAAGCCTTTTTTATTATGGAGCCTCAAAAGTGTTATATGGTTCTGCAAGGCTTTAATCGGATAGCCTATTTATCTTATTATCTCCACAACGCCCTTTGTACCATAGACACAGAGTATGTCACCATCTTTTATACTATCCATGATGCCTGCAATACCTGTGACTGCTGGTATGCCGTTTCTTCTTGCATGCCATGCCGCTGATGTCATAGAACCACCCTTCTCAGTTACCAACCCCTTTATAAAGGGCATGTATGTGATCAGATCCGGGGTCGCCACCTCGCATACAACTATGGCGCCATTTTTTAGATTATGGAGGTCCTTGGGGTCTCTTACAACCGTGCATGGACCATCAACTACGCCTTCAGATGCAGAAAAACCGTTTAACCTTTGCATGTCAAGTGCTGAGGATGTTTCATTATAGCCTATATCCTCGGCAGTATTTTGTGATAAAAAATCTTTCATATTATTTCCCTCCTGTCTTTACATTATTCTCTTTGATCATCTTCATAATATAACTATAGAGATTGATACTTGACAAATCAATAAAAATAATCTTAAATGCGATTAAGAAAAACTGAATCGTTATATAATAAATGGAGAGTTATCTTGATAGTTAATATGAATCAGCTTAGGGCATTCTATACAGCAGCAAGATTGAATAGCATCTCAAAGGCTGCCCAGGAGCTTATGGTTACGCCACCTGCTATCACCATGCAGATAAAACAGTTTGAGGAGACTGTGGGTATTCGTCTCCTTGTCAGGGACGGGAACACTATACGTCTCACTGATACAGGGATGAGTATATTCAATAGGGCAGAGAGGATATTTCAGGAGATCCATGACATGGAGGGTTTGCTTGAGGATTTGTCTGCCAGTAGATCCGGAGAACTCCGCATAGGCTGCCCGGAGGTTCCTCTGAAACATCTCATGCCTATTATTGCTAGGTTTAAAAAAACATATCCCGGCATAAAGGTGTTGCTGGACCAGGGTTCGAATGCAGATATGGTAAAAAGCATAATAGATTTTCGTAATGAGCTTGCAGTTATAAGGTATAGCCCAGGAAGCAAGAAGTTAAAGACGAGGATAATCTGGAGGGATGAGGTGGTTCTTGTTGCCTCACCGAACAGCACCCATATACCGGGCACTGAGATATCTGTGATGCAGTTGTCTAATCTCCCATTGATAATAAGGCGGGAGGGTTCTGCAGTAAGGGAGGTGGTTTTTGAGTATCTTAAGAGATTCAAGGTAAGCCCTCAGGTTGTTATGGAATCTGCAAGCATAACGCTTCTTAAGGAGTTTGTCCGACAGGACAGTGGTGTAGGGTTTCTGGAGAGGGATGCTGTAGAAGAGGATATCAGAAATGGTACACTTAAGGCAGTAAGGATCCTTGAGGGCTCGCCAATAATAGTATTTGGTATAGGTTACAGGAAGCGAAGAGATCTCTCCCCACCTGCCTGGTCATTTTTGAGGCTTCTTGATAAATCAAACAACCCATTATGAAGATAATTCAGATAAGACGCAAAATAGTTAGATTAATTATAAGAGATAGCCTATACTGAGAAATCCCTTAATTCCACCCTGAAGCCAGCCTTCTCTATGGCTGATATAATGGATGTGGCATCCTCTGTATCAAGATGCAATATGAGATTATGTTTATCAGGCTCTTTGGGTATCCAGATTGTCTTAACCTTTAAACCTGCCCTCATAATCAAATCAGTAACCCTATAGAAACCTTCACATGTCCCTGCGTTGTATATTAAGAGCCTTTTCCCTGTCTCTCCTATGCCGAGAAGGGGGTTTAGAATCTTATAAAAGACATCATTTGTCGTGAGGATACCAACCACCTTATCCCCCTCAACAACCGGAAGGCTTCCAATTCTATATTTCTGGGCAATAGTGACAGCCTTTTCTATGGTAGTATCAGGTGTAACTGTTATAACCTTTTTCTTCATTATCTCTTTCACTGTGAGTTTTGACATGAGGTAGAAAAGTTGCCTCTGGTTATATGAGGTGGCTGAAGAGGGGCTTGCCTTGAGGACATCATCTTTTGTAACAATCCCTACGAGTCTTCCCCCATCCACAATGGGCAGTCTCCCGATTTTATTGGAATCCATCATCTTTTCTGCATCCAGGACATATGTATCCTCTGTTATGGTAATTACATTATGTGTCATTATATCTCTAACCAACATACTTTACCTCATTTGTTTTAATTTATTTTGGGTATTTTGATGGTTTTTATAGCTACTGTCAAGAAGATTCTTGCAAAGGTTAAGCATAAACTGGTATTATCAGATGTCAATCGTGGAGATAAGGGAAAATAGTCTTATAAGGCTGCTCAAGAGATTTGAAAGGGGTTCACCCTCTGTTGTAAGGGGCATTGGAGATGATGGGGCTGTTGTTAGATTGTCTGAGGGTCAATATGTCTTTGTTCAGGATGCTATTGTTGAGCATGTCCACTTTGAGTTTTCATTTATCAAGCCCTATTATTTAGGTAAAAAGGCAGTATATGTTAATGTATCTGATGTCCTGTCTATGGGTGCCCTCCCCCAGTATCTTCTTATAACTATAGGAATACCCATGGCGATGACAAAGGCACAGATCCTTGAGATATATAGGGGTATCAGTGCAGCAGCAAAAGAATTTAATATTACAATGTTAGGTGGTGACACCGTCTCTGTCCATTCAGATTTCTTTATGGATGTATCTATGACAGGAAGACTGGTAGTTGATGATTATTTAGGAAGAAACAAGGTTAAAAAGGGGGATATGGTAGGTGTTACAGGATACCTTGGGGAGAGCGCATATGGTCTTTATATCCTTAAACAGGGAGGGGATATCAAAACCAGGGGCTTGAAAAGATTCGTAAACCGGTATATCAACCCGAGGCCCCCCTATGAGTTATGGAATGAACTTATTAAAAGTGGTATAACAAATGGGATGATGGATATAAGCGATGGTCTTATTATTGATCTGGAGAGGATGATGGATGAAAGCAAAAAATCTGCAAGGATATTTATGGAAGAGATACCTATCCCTCCTATACTGAGGGGCTCGTCAATGGAGGACCTGGCCCTATCTGGTGGAGAGGACTACCAGTTTTTATTCACATTTCCCAGGGATAGACTCCCTGTCATTGAAAATATAAAGAGAAAAGGTTATCATGTGTCAGTGATAGGTGAGGTTAGGGATGGCAGGGGGGTAAAGGTGATTCAGGGAGGCAGGAGAAGGCAGATCAAGATAAAGGGTTATGAACATTTCAGAGACGAGGGAACATGAAAAGGGTATTTGTCAAGGATATAACAGATGAGGGCAGAGAGATAAACGATTACTTTATCGTCAGAAGTAAGGGTATTTACTCAAGCAAGAATAACACGAAATATATGAGCCTTGAATTAAAGGACAGGACAGGGACAATAGATGCCAAGGTTTGGGACAATGTAGAGGAACTGAGCAATCTTTTCGACAGAAACGATATAATCAAGGTAAGGGCGAAAACAAGGTTTTATCAGAACAGGCCCCAACTAAACATCATGGAGATCCAAAAGGTGGAAGAGGATATTGCCGTCAGTGAGATTAAGGAGTTTTTTTCTGAGGGTGAAAGAGGCATAGAGGAGCTAAAAAATGCATATTCCGTGCTTTTAAAGGAGATAGAGGACCCCTATATTGCCTCTCTATTTGAATTGCTTAACATGGAACATGATATAATAGAGCGCTTTTTCTTCTTTCCTGCATCTATAAGCGTCCATCACATGTACATAGGGGGATTGCTTGAACACTCTTTGTCTGTGGCATATATGGGTAAAAAAGTTGTTGAGTTAATGGGTGGCGACAGGGATATCATCATTGGAGGGAGCCTCCTTCATGATATAGGAAAGACAGAGGAGATGGAATTCAGAGGCGGGTTCAGATATTCAGACAGGGGAAGGTTATTGGGTCATATTACCCTTGGCGTTATGATGCTCGAGAGGCTTATAAGGAGGATAGACAGGTTTCCCTCGTATCTTCAGGATGTCCTTTCTCATATAATAATAAGCCATCATGGACTAGAGGAGTGGGGCTCTCCGAGGAGACCCATGTCACTTGAGGCGCTTACAATACACTATATTGATAACCTGGATGCAAAGATAATGGGTGTAAAGGAACATATGCGGGAGAATATGGAGAACGATAGATGGTCAGGTTATCACAGGTTGTATGAATCACGTTTCTATAAAATTCCAGAAAGGTAACAATCAATGGAGATAAGAAGGGTATTTGTTGACAGATTAAGGATAAAGAATGGTATGGCACTCCTTGCTGGCGCAAACCATAAATATATTGTCACTGTCCTTAGAAAAGATACGGGTGACAGGATCGACCTTATTGATGGCAAGGGTTATCTCTACAGATGTATTATCAATAGCATCAAAAGCAAGGAGGTATATCTGCAGATCCTCGATGTTATCCACAAACCAGAGGAGAAAAGACCCAAGGTAACCCTCTGCGTGAGCCCTATAAAGGGACAGAGGATGGACTGGCTCGTGGAAAAGGCTACAGAGCTTAATGTAGAAAGGATCCTACCCACTATCTTTAAAAGGACAGTAATAAAGTTCGATGAAAGGGAAAAAAAGAAGTCAGATAGATGGAAAAGGATTACTATAGAGGCATCCCGTCAGTCAGGAAGGTTTACAATCCCTGAGGTTGCTGAACCTATACCTCTTCGAGGCATATTGCCCTTTATAGAGGGCATTGAAAACAGATGGGTTCTTTATGAGAGGGAGAAAAAAAGTCACCTCAAGGATGTTATATCAATGTATAAGGAGGGAGAGATATGCATGGTAATAGGTCCTGAAGGGGGTATTGAGGAGGCTGAGGTAGAATGGCTCAAAAATAACGGTTTTGTCCCATGCACCCTCGGCGAAAACATATTCAGGACTGAGACAACACCCCTTGTAGTCTTATCCATACTTCACTACGAGTATACCCAGAGATGAAAAGGGCAGGATTCTTTACAAGGTTTATGGCATTTGCATTAGACCTTTTTATTATCTTTATAGTATCAATGATTATCCTTACTGCTGTTACAGTGGGCTATATAATAGGCTATGGACATTATTCTTTTCGTTCTATCCTTGATGGCATGGGTATTATCTTAACCGTATCCATCATATCCAGTGTCTTTTTGTTTTTTTTCTATTTTACCTATCTAACGGGAAAACGTGGCTCTACAATAGGAAAGGGTATCTTTTCAATAAAGGTGGTAAGGATAAATGATGTGAATATTGACCTATCTGTATCTTTTTTACGTTGCCTTTCATATATTCTATCAGCATCAATATTTTTTATGGGATTTCTGATGGCGCTGATATGCAGGGGCAGAGCCCTCCATGATTTTATTGCTAATACCCATGTAATAGAGGATGTCCAGTGAGTTCAAAGGGTAAGGCAGGCTGCGGATGTCTTTTTATTATCCTTGTAATATTTATGGTGCTTGCAGGTATATTTGTCCATCCCTTTACCTTAAGGACCATAGGAAGGCAGTTCAGATATGAGGATAAGGTATTTAAATCAGATATAATCTTTGTTCCCCGTTTTAATGAGGATAAAAACGGCGAGATATACATGGATGCCTTCAGGGAATACTGGTCTGGTAATGGCAACACAATATGGATTGAAGAGGATAACCTCCTGGGGATAAGTATGCTTGAGATTGTGACAAGGATGGCAAAGGCAAGGGGTATAAAAGCAGATGTCATAAAAAAGATGGAGGTTAAGGGAGAAGACGAGGAAAGGGTAGCGAGAATAAAAGAGGGGTTCGTCAAATCAGGGGTAAAAAAGGTTATTATAGTCGTTCCAGAGTATGCCTCAAGGAGGTTTCATCTAATCTACAATTCCTCCCAATACAGTAATAACATAGTCTTTATTATAAAACCGGTTACAGTTTCATATTTTAAGATGGATAGATGGTGGAAGGACAGTGGATCAAGAATGATCCTGATTCGGGAGATAGGTGCCATAGGTTCTTTTTATTTTAATAGATTCAAATATGGGGAAAAGAAAAAAGAACAGGGATCTGCAAGATGAAAGACATCATAGAGATGGTGGCACTGTCAAGAATAAAGGGCATTAGCCCCAGCCAAAAAAAGGATCTGGTAGAGGGTAGGCTTGATAACAGGATATGGAGGGATGCACTTAAGGGTTTTAAGGACTTTGAATCTATAGAGGCAGAGCTAAAGGCACTGAAAGATATAGGTGCTGATGTTATAACTATAAATGATGCAGAATACCCTGTGCTTCTGAAAAATATATCTGATCCCCCTCTGGTTCTTTATAGGAAAGGAAGGCTACCCCCAGGGGGCATCTATATATCTATTGTGGGCTCGAGAAAGGCAACATTTGAGGGCATAGGCGTCTCAGAGAAAATGGCATCCACCCTGTCCTCTCTTGGTGTCACTATTGTGAGTGGGCTTGCAAGGGGAATAGATTCAGCGGCACACAGAGGGGCACTGACTGGAAAAGGAAAGACCGTGGCTGTTCTTGGTTCGGGCATTGATGTGTGTTATCCCTCTGAAAACCTCTGGCTTTATAAAAAAATATGTGAAGAGGGTGCTGTGGTCAGTGAATACGGGATGGGCGTAAAACCCCTTCCCTTTCATTTCCCTGAGCGTAACAGGATTATTGCCGGTCTCTCAAGGGGTGTTATTGTAATCGAGGCATCGGCAAGAAGCGGTTCTCTTATAACCGCAAGGCTTGGGCTGGAATACAACCGTGATGTGATGGCAATCCCTGGCAGTATATTTAATGAGGAACATAAAGGTGCCAATAGGCTTATAAAAGAGGGGGCAAGGCTTATAGAAAATATCGAGGATATAATCTCATTATATCTCCCTGATTTGACCTCGACTCTGAAAGATAAAAACACTATTGATATGGATGAGGATGAGAGTTATATTTACTCTTTTATCGGCCATGAAAGGACCCACATAGATGATGTTATAGAGAAGAGTAACAGAGAGGCAAAGAATGTTCTGGCGATAATTACAAGACTTGAATTGAAGGAGGCAATAAGGCAGTTTCCAGGTGGTTTTTACCTGCGGAATTGAGCTGAAAGGAAAATATGGCAAAATCACTTGTAGTTGTAGAGTCGCCTACCAAGGTGAAGACCCTATCCAGATATCTGGGTAAGGGATACAACATAAAGGCAACATATGGGCATATAAAGGATCTCCCAAAGAGCACCCTGGGGGTGGATATAGAAAAGGGGTTTAAACCCCATTTTCAGATATTGAAGGGTAAGGCAAAGGTAGTGGAGGATATTAAAAAGGCTGGATCTGATGCAGAAACAGTATACATAGGTTCTGACCCTGACCGTGAGGGTGAGGCAATCGCCTTCCATGTGGCAGAGGTGATAGGCAAGAAAAAGGATATTAAGAGGATATTAATCCATGAGATTACAGAAAAGGGCGTTACTGATGCCATAAAAAATCCCGCCAACCTTGATGAGGCGAAATACAATGCCCAGAAGGCAAGAAGGATACTTGACAGACTTGTAGGATATAAGATCAGTCCTGTGCTATGGGAAAAGGTGAGTTACGGGCTATCTGCTGGCAGGGTGCAATCCGTTGCCTTAAGGATCATCTGCGATAGGGAAGAGGAGATATTAAACTTTAAGCCTGAGGAATACTGGACTATAAAGGGGATCTTTATAAATGAAAAAGGCGAACCCATAGAGGCAGCCCTTGAGAGAAAAGGTGATTCAAAGATAAAGGTAACATCAGAGAAAGAGGCAAAAGATATAAAGGCTGCCCTTAAGGGAAAGGAATTCAGGGTCAGGGATATTGAGATAAAAGACAGAAATATCTCGCCACAGGCTGCCTTTGTAACCAGTAAATTACAACAGGAGGCATCGAGAAGGCTTCGATTTTCCCCCAAAAAAACCATGCTTCTTGCCCAGAGGCTTTATGAAGGGATAAATATAGGCGATGAGGGGAATATGGGGCTTATAACATATATGAGGACAGATTCTGTGAGGGTATCAAATGAGGCTATACAGGGTGCAAGGGAATTAATAGAAGGGCTTTTTGGTTCCCCATATCTTCCCGGGACACCCAATTATTTTAAGAACAAAAAGACCTCTCAGGATGCCCATGAGGCAATAAGACCCACATATCCCCATCTTACCCCAGAGAAGGTCAAGCCATATCTTGATAGGGATCTCTTTGCGCTTTATGAACTTATATGGAGAAGATTCATTGCCTCACAGATGACACCCCAGAAGGTTAGGACAAAGGCCATCGAGATTGGGGATGATTATATATTTATTGCAAGGGGTCAGCAGGTTTTGTTTGACGGCTTTACCAGGATATACCAGGAAGAAGAGGATGAGCCCGAGACGGCAAAAGACCTCCCTGATATTAAAAAAGGGGAAATATTATTACTTAAAGATATAGGCCTTCAGCAGAGATTTACTGCGCCGCCTCCAAGATACAATGAGGCAACACTTATAAAAACCCTAGAGGCAAAAGGCATAGGCAGACCATCTACCTATGCAACCATTGTCAGCGTGGTTCAGGACAGGGATTATGTAAAAAAAGATAAAGGGAGGCTTGTGCCCACACCCTTGGGCATAACAATTAACAGGCTTATGAAGGAGTTTTTCCCTCTCGTAGTGGATATAGGTTTTACTGCAAAGATGGAAGACCATCTTGACCTCATAGAGGACGGAAAGAGGGATTGGGTAAAATCCCTTGGTAAATTCTATACAGCCCTTGAAAAGGAGCTTTCTATGGCAAAACATGGCATGAAGAGCCTTAAGAAAGAGGAAAAGGAGACTGATATAGAATGCGAAAGATGTGGTAAAAAAATGTTTCTCCGATGGGGCAAGAATGGCGAATATCTTGTTTGCAGCGGAAGGCCTGAATGCAAAAACAAAAAGAATGTAAGGATAGGTGACGATGGGGCAATACATATCCAGGAGGCAGAGATAAAGGGGACATGTAGACAGTGTGGCGGTAATATGATAGAAAAGGTGGGTAGATTCGGCAGATTCCTTGCCTGCAGTAATTACCCTGACTGTACTTATACAGAGCCCTATTATCTTGGGTTTACCTGCCCTGAGGAAGGCTGTAGCGGCAGACTTGTGGAAAGGGTCTCCAAAAAGAAAAAAAGATTTGTAAGCTGTTCCAGGTATCCTGACTGTTCTTTTGCTACATACATGGAGCCTAAAGAGGGTGAGTGCCCTGTATGTAAGGCGCCCACGCTTTTTACCTACAAAAAAACAACATCTTGTCTTCGCAAGGGCTGTGGATGGAAATCAAAATAATCGGTGGTGGTCTTGCAGGTGTTGAGGCTGCCTATCAGATAGCAAAAAGGGGATATGGTGTTATCCTCTATGAGATGAGGCCGGTTTTGTTCACCCCTGCCCACAAAACAGGACTACTATCAGAGCTTGTATGCAGTAATTCCCTAAGGTCGAAAGAGCTTACGAATGCCCATGGGCTCTTAAAGGAGGAGATGAGAAGGCTTGACTCGATCATTATACACACAGCGGATGCAACATCAATACCAGGCGGCAAGGCACTTGTTGTGGACAGAGAACGCTTCTCCAGGGCTATAACAGACAAGATAACGTCCAATCCATTAATAAGGGTCATAAGAGAGGAGATAACTGACATCCCCAAGGGTATAGCAATAATCGCAACTGGCCCCCTTACAAGCGACAGGCTCGCAGAGTGCATAAGGGTACTGACAGGACAGGGGCATCTTTTTTTCTACGATGCTATATCGCCTATAGTAGAGGGTGATTCCATAGATCTTGAGAAATCATTTTTTGCATCCCGCTACAAGGATGATTCGAATGATTACCTTAACTGCCCTCTCACAGAGGAGGAATATAATATATTTTATAATGCCCTGATAGATGCCGAAAGGGTGGAATTAAGATCCTTTGAGGGAACACCGTATTTTGAGGGGTGTCTTCCCATAGAGATTATGGCAGAGAGGGGTAAACAGACCCTCCTTTTTGGTCCCATGAAGCCTGTGGGCATTGTTGATAGACGGACAGGTAAAGAGCCCTTTGCTGTTATTCAGTTAAGAAGGGAGGATAGCCAGGGTAGAATGTTTAATATGGTAGGGTTCCAGACAAAACTCACCTATAGGGAGCAGGACAGGGTGTTCAGGCTTATACCAGCGTTGAGGGGGGCACAATTTTTAAGATATGGTAGTATCCACAGAAACACCTATATAAACTCACCTGCCTTATTGAATAAGGCACTACAGTTAAAAAATCGAGAGGATATCCTCTTTGCAGGCCAGATAACAGGCGTAGAGGGCTATATTGAGTCTGCTGCCATGGGACTTCTGGCAGGCATATCGTCTCTATGTCTCAAGAAGGGTATAGGATTTTTTGCACCCCCTCCCGAGACCTGCATAGGTGCCTTACTAGATTATATAACGACAGAAAAAAAGGATTTTCAACCTATGAATATAAATTTCGGGATATTAATGGGTTATAGCAAACGGGAGAAAAACAGGGTTATTAACAATGCCCTTGCATTCATAACAAAATGGAGCGAGTATATCAACCAACAGCTTGACCAAGCTTGAATATGGGTAGATACATGGCTATTATGAGGCCGCCTAAGACAACGCCAAGGAACATCATAATCATTGGCTCCATCATGGCAGTAAGGTTGGATACAAGGTTATCCACATCCTCTTCATAGAAGTCTGCTATTTTATTAAGCATATTATCCAGGGCACCTGTGGATTCACCCACCTCTATCATCTGGACAACCATAGGGGGGAATACCTTGCTCTCTTCAAGGGGTTCGGACATGCTCCTGCCCTCACTTATCCTTGCCCTTGCAATAATCAGCGCCTCCTCCACAATCTTGTTGCCTGCCACCTTTGCCACAATAATAAGACTTTCCAGTATGGGAACACCGCTTGAGAGAAGGGTTGCCAGTGTCCTTGTTACCCTTGCCACAGATGCCTTTATGGCAAGGACGCCAAAGATAGGCACCTTTAAAATAAGGGCATCTATCTTTTTTCTGCCTTTTTCACTATTGTAATATCGCTTGAACATAAAAATAGCAGCACCGATTACAACAATCATATATATTATCTTTGACTTAACAAGCCTGCTGAGATTGACAACAATCTGTGTTGGCAAAGGCAGCGTAGCGCCCATATCCTTAAACATGGTTTCAAACACAGGTATTACAAAGATTAAAAGAACCATGACTACGCCTATGGCAACCACAATGATGCTTATGGGGTATATCATAGCAGACTTTACCTTTTTTTTGAGCTTTTCTGATTTCTCCATGTAAACCGCAAGCCTTTGAAGCACCGTGTCAAGCATGCCACCCTCCTCCCCTGCCACCACAAGATTTACATACAGGGCATCAAAACACTGGGGATAATCACGAAGGGCATCTGCGAACCTTGAGCCTGTCTCAATTTTTTCTTTAATCTCCCTTACAATACCCTTGAGGTCCTTATCCTCTATCTGGTTTGATAGTATATCAAGGGATTGGACAAGAGGGAGCCCTGATGTTATCATGGTAGAGAGCTGTCTTGTGAAGATCACAATGCCCATGGGCTTGATCTTTTTTTTAGGATTATATTTTTCTCTTGATGTTGTCTTTTTTTGTTTGGCCTTGAGGAGTATTATGCCGTCTTTTCTCAGGGTCAACCTCAAGGTGGCCTCTGAATCCACCTTGAGGGTCCCTTTTCTTGTTTCACCCTTTAGGGTCTTGCCTTCCCATTCATATACAGGCATAGCCTATAATAACCTACTAAACTGATTATTTAAAGAAATTTTTTAGTCTTCTCTCAGAACAGTATACATAGTCATATTATCTCTCCTCAGGAAGACAACAACCCCTTCCTTTATATTTGATTTCTTCAAGGCCTCTTTAAAATCATTTACGTTTTTTATGGTCTTTCTGCCTATTTTTATTATTATGTCTCCCTCCCTAATATCTGCATCATGGGCTGGGCTTCCTGGCTGAACATCAGTGACTATTACACCTTTTGTGTCTTTTAATTTCAGATACCTTGCAATCTCAGGGGTGATATTCTGAACAACAAGACCATAATCTTTTTCAATGTCCTGTTTTCTTGATGCCTGGAATGTCTCCTCTTTGAGTTCACCCACTACCACATCCAGATCCATCTTTTTTCCATCCCTCACTATGGTCACCTTGGCTTTTTTACCCACCTCAGTGGCAGCCACAAGCCTGGGGAGGGTATCCCTGTTCTTTATCTTTGTGCCATTGTAAGCCACTATTATATCACCACTTTTTATTCCTGCCTTGTCTGCTGGACTCCCTTCTATAACATCAGCAACAAGGGCACCCTCAGGTTCTTTGAGTCCAAACTCCCTTGCAATCTCTGGTGTGACCTCCTGGATTCTCACGCCAAGGGAGCCTCTCACAACCTTGCCTTTTGTTTTAAGGGACTGTAGCATCTCCTTTGCCATGTTTATGGGTATGGCAAAGCCTATGCCCTGGCCTGTTGATACTATGGCTGTATTTATGCCTACAACCTCGCCGTTGAGATTAAAAAGAGGTCCACCGCTGTTACCAGGATTGATGGATGCATCAGTCTGGATAAAGTCATCATAGGGCCCTGCACCTATGACCCTGCCCTTTGCGCTTACTATACCTGCTGTTACTGTCTGCTCAAGCCCAAAGGGGTTACCGATGGCAATTACCCAATCACCTATCTCGAGGGCATCAGAATTGCCAAGTTTTGCCACAGGTAGGTCATGCTTTGTATTTATCTTGATAAGGGCAATATCTGTCTTTGGATCCTTTCCTACCACCTTTGCATCATACTCCTTGCCGTCTGTCAGCTTCACCTTTATGGAGGATGCCTTTTCTACCACATGATTGTTTGTTAGGATATAACCCTCCTTATCTATTATAAAGCCAGAGCCAAGGCTTCTCTGTTTGAATTCTCTTCTGGGGAGATCACCGAAGAATCTCTCAAAGAAATCATTTCCAAAAAAATCCCTGAAAGGGTTATAGGGCCCACCAAAGCGTTCACTTAGATCAGGACCCTTTATAGTCATGGTGGTGTTTATATTAACTACAGAAGGTTTTATAGATTTCACAAGACCGCTTAAACTTGGCAGCCCTTTATCATACGCCACTGGCTTTACATGTCCATAGATGGATTCTTTAGGGGTTGTCCTTTCATTGATAACCCCAAAGCCTATCACTAGAACCACAAGGATTAATATTGTGATCAAAAGACCTTTGTTTCTCATCTTAACCTCCATTAACATTTAAAAAGTAAAAATATTATAAAGGCAATCTTACAGTGAACAAGCTGCCCTGCGAAGGTGAGCTTGTTGCCTCTATAGAGCCCCCGTGAGCCTCTGCAATCCATTTGCTTATGGAGAGCCCAAGACCGCTCCCGCTCTCACGCCTCCTTGATTTATCTCCCCTATAAAACCTGTCAAAGATAAACTTGATATCGCTTTCAGATATACCTATTCCATTATCCCTAATATTAATATTAATATAACCATTACTAGATGAGGAATAAACCTCAACCTTACCACCCTCTGGGGTATATTTTATGCCATTTTCTATGATATTACAGAGCATCCTCCTCAGTTTTAATTCGTCGCCCTGCAGTCTGACCTCATCGATATTACCCAGAATCAGCTTAACACCCTTATTTTTTGCAAAGATCTGCATATCTAAACATACATCTATTATGAGGTCTTTCAGGCTAATCTCCTCTGTCTTCAGGGATATATCCTTTGAATCTGCCTTTGATAAAAGAAGAAGGTCATCGATTATACTTGTCATCCTATCTATCTCCTCCAGGTTGCTTTTCAGCAGATTCTTGTAGTCTTCTATACTCCTATCCTTTCTTAGCGTTACCTCTGTCTCCCCCTTTAAGATTGTAAGGGGTGTCTTGAGCTCATGGGATACATCTATGCTGAACTGGTTTACCCTCTGAAAGGAGTCTTTAAGTCGCTCTATCATATCATTGAAGGTGGTGGCAAGCCGACCAAGTTCATCCCTTTTTTCACCTATATCGATCCTCTCATCAAGGTTGCTGGATGATATCTTTATGGCTGCTCTTCTGATCTTATCTACAGGTCTTAATGCCTTTCTTGAAAGGAAATACCCGCTTATTGTGGTTATGGCAATGGATGTAGGTATGCTGATCAGAAATATTATCAATAGCCTCCTCATGGTCTCATCAAAATCCTCTAATGATGTCCCAACCTGGACTATACTTGTTATCTTTTCTTTATCCATGATGGGTACTAAAATGGTCCTTATCCTCTGTTTAAAATGGGTCTCAATGGTCTCATATATAACCTCACCCTTCAGTGTCCTTTCAATAGCAGTAAAAGGTGTAGGCAGGGTCTCAGCCTCAATGTCACTCATCTTTGCGCCGATACGGCCTGAGCTGTCCATAATCTGGATGATCTTCCCCTTTGGCTTCTTGCCCAGGACATTCTCTAGGTATCTCTCAAAATTATTGAATACGCTTACGCTATGGGTCTCCACAATGGCTGTTGAAAGAACATCGGCGATAGATTTAAGCTTTGTATCTATGCTTTTCTGGAGACTATTTTTGAAATATATATAGACACCACTGGAAAAAAGTATAAGTATGAACGCAAGTATCAGGCTATACCAGAGCGTAAGCTTCCATTTAATAGGTAGATTAAGCGTTTTCATCTTCTTTAAGGATATAGCCCATCCCCCTGACAGTATGGATGTATTTTTTTGAGGTCAGGGTCTCGAGTTTTTTTCTTAAGAAGTTTACATATACATCCACTATATTTGTTGTATCAGTTGGCGTGTGCCATACATACTCGGCGATATCCTTTCTTAGTAATGCTGTCTCGCTGTTTTTTAGCATGAGCTCCATGATTAAGAACTCTTTTTCTGTGAGGTCTATATCAGCAGAACCAAAATTAAGCTTTCTTGTGTATGGATTAAGCGTAAGACCTCTGTATTCCAGTGTATTTGTGTCTACCTTTCTTGTCCTTCTAATCAGTGCCCTTACCCTTGCCAAGAGTTCCTCAAACGAGAAGGGTTTTGTCAGATAGTCATCACTGCCTGTATCAAGCCCTTTTACTATATCCTCTTTGGAGTTTTTTGCGGTGATTATAAGGACTGGCGTATCAATGCCCCATGATCTTATGGTCTTTAAAAGCTTCAGACCATCTATCTCGGGTATCATGAGGTCGAGTAATATGACATTATAATTCCCTTCTTTTATTAGTTCCAGACCTTTTCTGCCATTAAAGGCAGTATCTACTTCATAACCCTCCTCTTTTAATCCAAGGCTTATGAAGTTTGCAACCTTCTCCTCGTCTTCTATAAGAAGCAATCTCATAATCATATTATTATATAGTATAATGCCTTAATTAAAAAGCTTTTTGATGTTTTTTTATCTATCTACCCTGTTTTCAATGTAAACAGAGACCATTTGACAAAACCCCTGCAGTAAGGTATAGGTTTTTTGTGCCCGACCATATTAAGATAATGGATAATATATTTCAGGTAGGAGGACCTAGTCTCACTGATATCAGGGATGGCGCTATATACCTCCTTGATCTGGGTGGGCCTGTCCTGATTGATTCCGGGTCAGGCTTTGGTTTCGAAAAAACCATAGAGAACATAGGGAGCCTTGGGTTCCACCCATCAGACATCTCATCAATAATACTTACCCACTGTCATGTAGACCATGCAGGGGGTGCACACCTTTTTAAGGAAAATTTTGGCACAACTTTGATAATGCACGAACTTGATGCAGAGATAGTGCAGAGGGCTGATATAAGACTGACGGCAGCATTCTGTTTTGAGGTGGATTTTAGGCCATTATACATAGATTTAAAACTAAAGGGTGAGGAGGTAAGGCTACTTTTCGGAGGCCAAGAGATAGTATGCATCCATACACCTGGTCACACACCAGGCTCTATCTCTATTTATCTTGACATAGATGGGACAAGGATACTTTTTGCCCAGGACATCGGGGCACCCCTATTACGGGAGTTCGACTGCAACCCTGATGCATGGGTGAGGTCTATAGACAAACTTTTTTATCTAGATCCTGATATCCTTTGTGATGGACACTCTGGGGCATACAGACCAAGACAGCTTGTCCGTCAATATCTCCAGTTCTGTATCGACAAACAGTTCGAACTAGGCTACCTCTAATCACCTTTAGAGGGCTTTGAATTATGATATAAAAATTTGTTAGATTTTTTTAGTCCTTTTTCTGGTTGCCCCCTGTGCCTTTGCCGTGGACGTCTTCGCCTGCCCCTCCTTGTCTACCTTTGTCTTTCTTGTTGTCTGTCTTCTCTTTTTTGGCTCTGCTACCTCTATCTTTTCTATTTGTTTATCCTCGCCTCCTGTTTCCTGCACCTGGTATCTCGATATAACTATCCTTTCTGCCTCAAACCAGTGGTCAAGATCCCTGCCGTGGCTCCTACCTTCCCTCTCAAACATTTCATAGGCTAATTTTGCTATCTCATCGTATAGATCCATAATTATTACCTCTATTAATTTTTTTCATTTATATTGATATTTCTATATAAATATTAACTAAACTTTCCATGGTGTCAACATAATTTTGTAGATTTTGCCCTCTCCTTGATTTCACAGACATAACAGCATCTTGCTGATGGGGGATGATAATGGCTGATAATTTAATGAGTCAATTCATATTTTTGAATGAGCATTGGTTGTTTATAATATGCAAATTTTTGAAGAAAATTGAGGCTATTTATGTTTTGTATATCTAATCCAATTCATATAGCCTCAATTTATCCGTATGTGTTTGATATTTCCTAATCAACAGCTACCATTACGTTTGTTGCCTTGATCACTGCGTATACGTCTTTTCCTACAGCAAGCCCTAAACTTTCTGCAGACGTCTTTGTGATGATTGAGACTACCTCGGCTCCACCCGGGATCTCGATTACGACCTCTGTATTAACTACACCAGGCGTAATACCCTTGACCTTCCCTTTTAAGATATTCCGTGCACTTATCTTCATAGTCTTTGCCTCCTTTTTTTATAAAACCTAACCTTAAAAAATGATATTATCAACTTTTACGGTAAGTTGGTACTCTATTGTCGAGTATTTTCTATTTCCACTAAAAGAAAAAGCAGGGATCTTCATGGCATAAAAAATCTTTTTTGTCTTCGAGACAATAAAAGAGACATGTCATGTTCTGTGGGGCGAGAAAATTATCGTCCCACTTTTAAAATCTTGTGCCAATAAGAAAAATATTTGAATTTATGGAGCGGTTTGGCTCGGTCAAGCCAGCATTCGAATAGTGCCTGAATCTATTTTCTACAAAGATCCTCTCCCACTGATAGCCAAAACCACCCTGAAGTATAAATACGCCATGGGTTCCCTGTTCTTCAAACTTGACTGTAGTGTAGGCACCGCCTGTTCCAGCTACAAAAAACAGGCCCTCCCTTTTTTTGTTGAATGGGTAAAACTTAAGCGAAACCCCTAGTCCAACATCAAGCCCATCGCGGGGTTTCATCACATAGTCTATATATGGCTCAAGTAGAAGTTGGATATGAGGGGAAAACATCTGCCTTTCGTATCCATAAACGATATGAAGGTAACGATGATATTCATCTGATTCGAGCTTGGGTGAGACCTTATTATTAAATGCCCCAAAGCCATATCCTATTGCAATGCTGTTTTGTTGCGTATATGCGGTTACCGGTAACAGAAAAAAGCACAGACAAAGAACTGCCATCCACCATTTTGCCATTATAGCAACCCTCCATACAATAAAAATTTTTGTAAATACATCGTTAAATCTATATAACATAATCGAAAATTTTTGTAAATTTTTTAGGAACTAAAAGGACGTTAATGAAAAGATTATTCCATGCACGACGTGCTTGTGGGTTGTGCATTATATCCAGTAAAAGATAATCCTCTGTTTGTATCTTTATTTACTTTTATATGCTTCCGTTTTATAATATTGAAAGAGGTGATCACAATGAAACAAAATAATATAGAACAAAGTGCAGATTTTATTAATGAGGATTTGATATTTTCATGCCTTGAAAGGGCAAAAAATTCAACAAAAGAAGAGGCGCAGGATATAATAGAAAAGGCAAGGGAGGCTCACGGTCTTGATTTATATGAAACAGCAGTGCTATTGCAAAACACAGACCCTGATATATCAGGGCTTATCTTTAATGCTGCCCATGAGGTAAAGGAAAAGATATATGGAAAAAGGCTTGTTCTCTTTGCACCTCTTTATGTAAGCAATTATTGTATCAATAACTGTGTTTATTGCGGTTACAGAAGGGATAACAAGATAAAAAGGGCTAAGCTTACCATGGAAGAAATAAAAGAAGAGGTTATTGCCCTCGAAAACATGGGCCACAAAAGGATTGCCCTTGAGGCAGGTGAAGACCCTGTGCATTGCCCCATAGAATATATCCTTGAGGCAATTGATACAATCTACAGCATAAAAGAGGATATGGGCAGTATCAGGCGAATCAATGTAAATATAGCCGCTACAACAGTGGAAAATTATAGAAGATTGAAAAAAGCAGGGATTGGCACATATATATTATTTCAGGAGACATATCACAGAGAGACCTATAAAAAGATGCATCCATCAGGGCCAAAAAGCGATTATAACTGGCACACCCTTGCCATGGACAGGGCAATGGAGGGGGGAATAGATGATGTGGGGTTTGGTGTGCTTTTTGGTTTATATGATTACAGGTTTGAGGTGCTTGGACTACTTGCCCACTCCCTGCATCTGGAGGAAAAATTTGGTGTAGGCTGTCACACCATATCCGTGCCAAGATTAAGACCAGCAACAGGCGTAGATATTGAAACATTTCCATTCCTTGTAGGTGATGGGGATTTCAAAAGGATTATACCTATTATAAGACTTGCTGTTCCATATACTGGGATGATTCTTTCTACCCGCGAGCCAGCCTGGTTTAGAGATGAACTGATTAATCTCGGCATATCTCAGATAAGTGCCGGTTCATGCACAGGGGTAGGTGGTTATCATAAAGAGATTGAAAAAGAAACGCTCGAATCAACCATGCAGTTTAAAATAGAGGATAGCCGTTCAATTGATGAGGTGTTGCTGAGCGTCTGTCGTTCAGGGTATATCCCCAGTTTTTGTACAGCCTGTTACAGACAGGGTAGGACAGGGGACAGATTTATGCCCCTTGCCAAGTCAGGGGAGATTCAAAACGTTTGTCAGCCCAATGCAATACTCACCTTTAAGGAATTTATCCTTGATTATGCCTCAGACAGGCTGAAGGAGATTGGAGAAAAAACAATCCAGGAGCATCTCAAACAGATACCAAATTTAAATACACGAAAACAGACTGAAGAAAGGCTTAAAAGGCTGGAGAATAAAGAGCGGGATCTATATTTCTAAGCTAAACCATCATTAAATAAAGCCTTATTGGATTTCCAGAAGCTTTTTTGCAAGTATAGGAATGCTTTTTAAAAGTTCTTCTTCATTACCTTTTGGACACTTAATAGAACTAATATTTTTTGTCTTTAATGTCTGGATATCGATCCTTTTTGCAGACAAAATATACGTATTGCCTAAGGAGACAAGCCTGCCAGTGATGCTCTCCCTTGCTCCAATTAAATTGCCTATCTTTACAGATTCTTTTTCATCAACAAACCCTGAGGTCTGAAATCTCCACTCCTGTGATATCTTGTTTAGATCTTCACGATTTAAGAGTTCAAAGCTACCAATTTTATAAAGTTCCTCCCTGAGAGCGTCTGTAAGTATCAAGGCTACTACTTTCATATTCGCATCAGCATCAAAATCGTAGACAATAAGTGTGCTCCTGCTATCAGGTATTTTTTTTGTTTGTATCAAAGGCTCTAATACTCTTCCTTTTTCTGTCTCATTTTCCTTTTTTTTCTGATCTTGCTCAGTTTTTTCATTAATCGTCATAGGATCTTTTTTTATAAAAGGCTCTAATATCTTGGGAGTAGTTGAAGATTCAGAATGAATTGTTTTTTCACCTGCCTTCTCTAATGCTGTTGCCAGCATGTCTCTGTTAGCCTTTGTAAATAGATTTCTATATGCTTTTTTAATAATTTCATTAGCTTCATTCTGAATAAACCCACCTTTAACATCCTCTTGAACAGAGTATAAGGCACCTGTTGTCGCATTAATCATATTTATTTTGCAAAAAAAGAATCTTGCCTCAACTCCTCTTTCAAACATCAAAACATAATTTGCATAAAGTTTTGCTGCTATTTGTTTTGCTAAATCCCAGTTATTCACTTCAAGTTGCTTCCAGGTTGGTCTTTGATTTCCTAACACCGCTCTTAAATCTTCTTCAGGAACAACCTCGTAGAAACCCTGCTGGATCAGAAATCTGCTGAGGTTAATTGATTGTATTTTTATTAAATCTTCATAAGATACTTTATATGATAAACCTGTCCCATAAATATTGGTATAAAATGGTTCATAAATAATTATCAGCGCAACCCTAATTTTATTTGTTTGTGGGGGAGCGGGTATTGATTTTAAATATATCTGTTTTTCTGCACAGCTATTCAAAATAGCAGCTAAAAGTAACACCAAGATAAAACTAGTTTTTTTAATTAGGATCATATGATTCAATATCCCACAATTCTTTTTATTCAAGGTCAAAACCACCGACGTAGTCGGTGGTGGGGTGTGGGGGCTTGGCCCCACACCTATGCTGAACCAACAATGTTGGTGAAGATAAAAGTA
>JGI12104J13512_1000210_pt1 | contig 56372 bp, 57 predicted proteins | sample TerdegcTABiofilm_FD_13512 | JGI IMG/M metagenome (IMG submission 13512)
AAATGTTATGTGTAGGAGGAAGCACAATGAGAGAATAATAGCAATAGCACTTTTGACGGTATCCTTGTTTATATCCGGTTGCGCCACAACTGCTAAATATGAGGCTGTTCTAAACTCGTGGCTTAATGCAGACATTAATAGCCTTACTGATTCTTTGTCACCAACTATGTTATATGTCCTCAAAACAGGGAAATAAAATGTCCCCCAATCAGGGCAATAGGGTGTACCATAGGAGTAACCCAAAAATACTCTGGAGGTATTGCCTATGCTCAGAAAGGAGGACTTTATGATTATTGAAACACAGATTCAGAAAGGTATCTACCAAAAAGATGTTGCAGAGCAAATAGGGGTCCATCCAAAAACAGTAAGTCGTGCCCGTGAACTACCCTGACCTTACGGACAGGGCTTCCTGGTTCAATGAGGAGCCTAACTGCACTGCCTCTCCCCAGGCGTAACTTCCCGTGGTTCCCACGGTAGATCTTTTCAGTATATTAATTGCTGCATTCTCATCCCTATCAAGGATAAGCCCACAGAAGGGGCACTTATGTATCCTGATAGAGAGAGACTTAAGTACCTTTTCTCCGCAGCCTGAGCATATCTGAGATGTATTGTTTGGGGCTATTTTCTCGAACAGGCGACCAGCTTCTTCCGCTTTGTACGCCAATTTTGCAAGAAATAGTCCCCATCCTGCATCCGAGATACTTTTTGCTATGTGATGGTTTTTGACCATGTTCCTTATCTGAAGATCCTCAACGGTGATAGTTCCATAAGAATCTACGATCTGCCTAGATATTTTATGATGAAAGTCTGCTCTTTGATTTCTTATAGTCCGATGAAGACGAGCTACCAGTAGTTTTGTCTTTCCTCTATTTGAGGAACCTTTCTTTTTTCGGGACAAACTTTTCTGCAAGCGTGCCAGTTTTGTCTCGGACTTGATTAAATACTTCGGATTTTCAATGGAAGCCCCATCAGATAAAACGGCAAAGTTTTTTATCCCCACATCTATGCCAATGCGCTTATTGGAGGGGGGAGCTATTCGTAAAGGCATTTTTTCAACAGAGAAACACGCATACCAGCGATCACTATCTCGCACAATAGTGCATGTTTTTACCTTTCCTTCGATTTGGCGGTGCATCTTAATCTTTATATGCCCGATCTTTGAAAGAACGAGTTTGCCTTCCTTAAAAGAGAAACCTGGTTTTTGCGGATAGGTGATGGAATTGTATCTTTCTTTGCCTTTGAAGCGGGGGTAACCAGCTTTTTTGTCTTTTTCAGCCAGTCGGCGGAAAAATGCCTTGAATGCCCTTTCAACTCGAAACAGCACATCCTGAAGAACCTGGGAGTGAACTTCACGAAGTAGTGGCATTCGTGCTTTGTCAGCTACAATGATTCTCTGCTGGTCAATACGGGATAATCCTTTACCGGTTCTTTCATAGTGGTTTCTTCTGTCTACAAGGCAGGAGTTGTAAAGAATCCGACAGGTCTCGATGGCATTTTCAAGTTTATAAACCTGGTTTTTTGTTGTATATAGTCGGTATTTATATGTTCTGATTTTCGACATAGCGTTTTATATCATCAAGGGTTACCTCACCAACCGAGGCAAGAAAATATGAAGGGCTCCATAAATGGCCATTTCTTAGCTTCTGTCTTAGTTCCGGAAAATCACGAAAAAGCAGTCTTGCAGATACAGCTTTTAAACTGTTGACAAACTTTGATGGCTGTATCTGTGGTTTACTGGAAAACAGGATATGTATGTGGTCTTTAGCTGTTTCCTGTTCAATAATCTTTATGCCGAAGGATTTTGCTACCTCTATATTGATAGACTTGAGTTGTTCAGCAACCAGATCAGAAAGAACCTCCTGCCTATATTTTATACAGGCTACATAGTGGAACTGAATGCTATATACTGAATGTGACCCTTTGTCTAGGTTATATTTCATAGGTATATTTTACTCTAATAACTGAATTTTTGTCAATAGATTTTATCCGCCTTTCATCCCCTACCTAATGGAAGGGGGCTTCTCGGCGGGGGAGTTAAACGAGGCGGAGCCCCTTCGGGACGTAAGAAACATATGCAAAACGGCAAACTCGATCCATATAAACCGATGATCGATGATCTCCTCAAGGAAGGCGTCTGGAATGCAATGGTAATTTTCCATGAACTCCAATCCAGAGGATTTTCAGGAGAGATCACCATAGTGAGGGATTATATAAGACCAAAACGCCCCCTGAGAAATATGAAATCCACTGTCCGCTTCGAAACAGAACCCGGATATCAGATGCAGAACGACTGGGGAGAAATCATCGCCATGGTTGCCGGTCGTCCCACAAAGGTCTTCTTCAGTTGTAAATTATCATGGCAAACTGACCCAGGTTTTTCACGAAAAGTAGTCCACCTGCAATAAAATATCTCCTATCTTATTTTGATAGGAGGAGAAAGGTGGTTAGCATGGAAGACTGGGTAACAATAAGGAATTTAAGAAAGAAGAATCCTGGCATAGGCACAAGGAAGATTGCAAGTCTCCTTGGCATATCACGCAATACCGTCCGGAGGGCCATATCATCGGAGACATATCCGGGGTATCACAAGGAGGCAATCGTTCCTGCCCTTATCGACCCTTTCGCAGCATATATAAAGGAATCTTACCTTGTGTCAAGTTTTTTACCTTTTAGACAAATCAACAATTTTTTGTAAGAGCATTTTTGTATCCAGTTCATCGATACCGATATCGTTACGGCATTCCGTATAAAGGCGATTACATGCTGTGGAAATATGGAAAAGCCTTCTCCTTTCCCACATTCCCACAGCCCCGGCGATGATGATATTGTAAATATCATTCTCTTCCTTCCCCGTAGGCCTTTCTTTTTGCCCTGGCTTCGTATTTGAGGTATTCCAGTTTTTGAAGGACCATTGTTTTGTTGTTTGCCTCATGGACATAGGCAGGGGTAAAGTTCCAGAGATTCTGATGGGGTCTGTGATTGTTGTAATGATTTATGTAAGCGCCGATCTCATACCGACAGGAGTATTCATCGGGATAACTCCCCACGATATGGATCTCCTCCTATTTGACGGTACCGAAGAACCTCTCCGTAATGGCATTATCCGTCGGTCGTCTCACCCTTGCATAGGAGAGATCAGCTCCCATGAGGGTGAAGAATTCCTGGGTGATAAGAGAGGTATTGGGCGATCCCCGTTCCGCCCTGAGCTCGGGAAGAATGTCATGTCTTTTCTCTATCCCCTGGTTTTTCAATCCCATGGCATAGAGGTGCTTTACGTGGGAGGCATTGACAGAGGGGAATATGTCGTAAGCAATGATATACCGGGAGAAAAAATCAATGAGGATGATAAGATACCACCGGATATGATTGATAAGCAGTTTTGTCCAGTCGCACCCCCACATGAGATTTCTTCTCCGGATATTGTATTTCGGTTCCTTCAACGGCGATGGTCTCCTCTCGTAGGGTTCTATCATGTTGAGGGATTTGAGGTGATGATACACTGAGCTATAGGAAAGATAGATGCTGGCATTCTGTAACATGCCCTGGATTTGTCGGTGGCGGAGATGGGGATTCTCATCCTTTTCCTGTTTCGATGGCATGTTTTTCTTCCGGGGTCAGCTCAAAAGTCCGTCTTTGCGGCGTCTTATTTTTCGGCTTCAACCAGGAATAATACGTGGGTCGCTTGATGTGGAGATCACGGAGGATTTCTGTAATGGTACGGCCTTGTAATCGCTGATCTTCAACGATGCGGATGATTTCCTGTTTCTGTTCCTTCATCAGTCTTCCTGCTCCTAATCCAAGTTCATCTCTTTTTTTAGGTTCGTGATAATGAGGGCCTGGTTCAATACGGTCTCTTTCAGTTTCCGGTTTTCTTCCTCCAGCCTTTTCGTGTCAGGGGACTTCATGGGCCTGGTATTTCTGAGGCTGGCACTGACGCCGACGGCGAGCTGCCTTTTCCATTTCGAATACATGGAAGAGGCCATCTGGTGCTTCTCCAGCCCTTCCCGCACTGTTCTGCACTTTTCGATGTCTTTCAGTATTTCGTATTTCTGTTCAGGTGTGAAAACCCTTTTTGGCTTTTTGTGTGTTCCATTCATTCCATTACCCTCCTTTGCATAATTTTATCGCCAAAAGTGCTCTCACGAAAATATCGTATTTTGTCTAATATTATAAAAAACAGGTCAAAAGAAATGGCCCATAACCAGTGAGATGGGGGGGGAATAGAGGTAGGATATAAGGGGGTAGTTTAGAGCCTGATATGCTGAAAAATAGGAAGAATATTGAAGACCAGATAAAGAAGATACTTAATTCTTTGATGCGCCACAACCTGATGATAGCCCGGGGGAGAAAGACTGACCATGGAAGCATGCCTGCAGCAAGAATAGGTATAAAGTAATATGGAGGGCCACTTCTATGGTGTTTTGTTGTCAGAAATCTCAGGATATTCTGGTCTATAAAAAAGAATTGTTCGTGAATATCTTGCCTGGCCCTTACTGATCATGATCCTTCTTTCCACGCTGGTTGGGTGGTTCATGGCAAGGCGGGCATTATCAGGGGTTATCCAGCTCACCAAGACCGCTGAAGCAGTGGCTGCAGGGGCATTGAAAGAACGCGTTCCAGTGAAGGGCAGACAAGACGAGATCGACCGCCTGGCAATGACATTTAATGTTATGCTTGAGAGGATTAATGACCTTATTCAGGGGATGAAAGAGATAAACGACAATATTGCCCATGACCTAAGAAGCCCCATAGCAAGGATGAGGGGTCTTGCTGAGGCAGTATTGACAGATGATGAGCCTTCCCCTGAAGCCCTTCGCCTGCTATGCGGAGACATTATCGAGCAATGCGACCGGCTCCTTGGGATGATTAATACGGTACTTGATATTTCGGAGGCAGAGGCAGGGATAGTAAAGATTGCAATTGAGAACCTAAATATTGTTGAGATTGTTAATGATGCAGTGGAGCTTTTCCTTCCTATGGCTGAAGATAAGGATATTAAGCTTAAGGTTCAGATGCCAGATAAGATGTGGCTTACAACCGATAGGCGTAAGCTCCAGCGAATCTTAGGAAATCTTCTCGACAATGCCATAAAGTTTACTCCAAGAGGTGGGGTTATCACCATAACAGTAGGCGGTGACGAGAAAGGGGTCTCTATAAGGGTAGAAGACACAGGTATAGGGATATCTGAGAATGATATCCCTCGAATCTTTGAGAAGTTCTATAGGGCTGACAAGAGTAGGTCAGAACCAGGAAGTGGCCTTGGCCTCAGCCTGGCCTTTGCCTTTGCCTCTTCTTTAGGCGGCTCAATAAGTGTAGTAAGCTCACCTGGTAAGGGTAGTACATTCACGGTGATTTTACCCAAGAGTCTAACTTAGTAAGTCAGATCAACTCCCATACTTATGCAACCATGTTGTCCTGTTCTTTATGGTCTTAATGGTTGCCCAGACGATAAAACCAATAGATAAAAGGATTATCCACGAGATATCAAATTCAGGCCTTCTGTGCAAGACTACCTCTCCAAACTCCTCAAGGATAAACATGGTAAAAATGACTGCGAAAAATCCATTATACTCTTTTCTCAGCACCTTTTTTAGTGAAAACTGTAAGTCTGGTTTTCTGTAATTTTTGAACCGTGGAATAAATGCAGGGGTATTATGTGCCCATCTTAAGTATTCTTCACCGAACTTCTTTCGCAAGAAGGCCTCTTCGGCAAACATAATCCTTTCATAATAGAGCCAGAAGGACAGGATATAGATCAATGTTAACCACCACGTGTGGACAAAGAGGACCACACCTAAAAACATAAAAAAATTACCCAGATATAGAGGATGTCTTACAAGTGAATACATCCCGGTTGTATTCAGGGTGTTTGCAACCTGTCCCTTTGTGTTTCTACCAGATGTTGCCTTCGGGGTATGACCAACAGTAAATATTCTGATGCCTAATCCAAATAAACTCACCAGGAGGCAGAGCCCCTCCCATATCTCATCCATCAACTCGTTATTGCCCATATACCTGTATTCATCCATGGCTGCGATGAAGATGCCGAAAAAGGCCAATGGTAGATAACTCCGCCATCGAAACAACCATAAACCAGAGCGTTCAAATTCCTCCTGAAGGGGCATATCCTTATCCTATGTCTTAACCTAAACCTTGAAAGCAGTTTCCAATACTACAGCAGGTGCTTTTAACAAAGCTATCGTTCATGGTATCCCTCCTAATGACCTTGACCCTTCAAAGGGCGCAACCATTGCCAAAGATTGAAGGGGATTATTTGAAAAGAGTGTCAGGCTCCTATCCCCGCTCATCTCTCTCTGAAAGACGATAGAGAATTTTCCTGTTGATAACAATTCATTCTCGGTTTTACCTCTTTTGTCCCTGGTAACAACAAAGAATCTATCCCTTGCCTCAATGACCTCTTCCATCTCCTTCAATCCATATATCTCAGCCAGATACCGCCCGGTGTAAAATGGCACAGCACCACGCAAAGTTTCATCAGGGTTATAGGCATAGAGGGGTTCTTGAGAGGGAACAATTGCCATCACCTGTCTGGAAAAGGGAACAAGGCTCTTGTGTTGGTCTACAAGGGGTGTAAAAAAAGAGACAGCAAGACTCAGACATGCAAATACCGGGATTGTGGCTGTAATCCAGTATGGTTTGAAATTATTATACCAGAGATATCTGATTGCCATAAGGGATAATATTGTAATTAAAAGAGAAAACATTACGACTAAAATCAATAAGCCTGTAGGGGTGTTTAATGCATAGTGTGACCTGGCATAGATAAACCCTGGGACAAAACCTGCAGCTATAACAAGCATGGTGGATGCAAAAAGCCACAGAAATATCTTTCCTATTCTGTCTAAGGATTGCGATCTAAGTGTGAAGTTAATGAACAATGCTACAAACATGGAGGCAGGTGTAAGAATAGGCATCAGATAGAGTGTCCTTTTGGTTGAGGCAACACTCAAAAAGACAAACCCCGCAATAAACCAGCATTTTACAAAGAGCAAAGCTTTTCCCGATGATGTATCAGGCTGTTTCCCTTTTGAAAAGCCGTGGATGAAGGTAGGGACAAGCAGTATACTCCAGGGGAGAAAGCACGCAGGGAACTCAACGAGATAATAATAAAAGGGCTGGTGATGCCCAGAAGCTTCTCCGGAAAGACTTCCCGCAAGGCTGGCAGGGAGGAATCGTTGCAGATGGTTATGGACGAAAAAGACCTTCAGATATTCTAGCCCTCCCTGTTGCCATAGACCAATAAACCAGGGGATGGTCATTACAAAAAAGATAATAATCCCGAGCCATGGCCGCATCTTAAGGATCTCTTTTATGTTTTTGTCTGCCACAAGGAATGAGAGGATACCAAGCCCTGGGATAACAATACCTATAAACCCTTTTGTGTAAAAGGCGAGGCTGGCAGAGACATACAAGAGAGCATAATAGAATAGTTTTTTTCTCTTGTCTTCAGTTAGATAGCCTGCTACAAAAAAGCCCATAGCGCAGATAATAAAAAAGGTAAGGGCACTGTCTACTATGACACTATGGGCAACCTTGAAATACTCACCTCCAGTTGCTAGTATGAGCGCAGAGAGCAAGGCAACCTTTGGCCCAAATAGGAGGTTTCCAATGAAAAAGGTTACGATAACACCTGCCAGACCAAATAAGGCCGATGGTATCCTGACTACTCTGTCTGATACACCAAAGATTTTGAACGTGAGTGCCAGAATACCGTAATATAGTGGTGGCTCTTCAAGAAAGGGTCTCTGGTTGAGGGTAGGGACTATCCAGTTCCCTGTGAGAGCCATCTCCCTGCCAATCTCCGCAACCCTTGGTTCATCTGGTGACCAGAGGCCATGATTTGTAAGACCCAGAGAGAAGAGTGGTATCGCTATCAATAAAAAAAGAATCAGGTATTTTAGGGTTTGATTTCTTCCTGAAAATATCATTTTATAATCCTTCAGGCACATCTTTTTATTATGAAAGATAAACTATAGAGACTAACCGGAATATTACTGAAGAATTACCAATTTTTAATAAAAGGTATACCTTCTATTGAGATTCTATTTCTACTTAAATTAGAGTGCCTGTATTTTTATGCAAGATCACAATATATATCAAGAAAAGAGGGCTAAAAATTTTCAAAAGTATTGTCTATAGATCCTCTAATCTGCTAAACTTCTGCACATCCATGGCGGAAACGACAAACATTAGGCAGGAAAAAGGCAATGGGATATGGAGGCAGGCATTTTGTAACCGAAACATTGCAGTTATGGCTCTCCTTGGTTTTTCTTCTGGATTACCACTACCCCTTACATCAGGGACACTTCAGGCATGGCTTACAGTTGCAGGGGTAGACCTGAGGGTTATAGGCATATTCTCCCTTGTATCCATACCCTATACCATAAAATTTGTCTGGTCGCCATTGATGGACAGATTTGTTCCGCCATGGCTTGGGAGACGCAGGGGATGGATGCTACCCATCCAGTTAGTCCTTATGGCAACCATCGGGACAATAGGTTTTATGTCGCCAGAATGTGCACCATCATTACTTGCCTTGATGGCTTTTTTTGTGGCATTTACATCTGCATCCCAGGATATTGTAGTGGATGCCTATAGAACTGATATACTCTCTGACAGGGAAAGGGGGATAGGGGCTGCCACATTTATTATGGGGTATCGTATTGCCATGCTTGTAGCAGGGGCATTGGCATTGATCCTATCCCAATCAATAGGCTGGCAGAAGACCTATCTTTTTATGGCAATCCTTATGTTAGTTGGGATAATAGGGGCATCTGTGGGGCAAGAGCCTGATGCCCAGATAAAGCCCCCTAAAAACATGGAAGAGGCGATATGGGGCCCCCTAAGGGATTTTTTCACAAGAAAAAATGCCATAATAATACTACTACTCATAATACTCTATAAGCTTGGTGATGCATATGCCGGGGCGCTAACCACAGCATTTCTTATAAGGGGTGTCCATTTCTCTCCTGCTGAGGTGGGCACAATAAATAAGGGGATGGGTCTTATTGCAACGATTTTAGGTGCCATGACCGGGGGTGCCCTAATGGTGAGGCTAAGACTATACACATCGCTTATGTTTTTTGGTATCCTGCAGATGGTCTCAAACCTATCCTTTATGGCACTTGCCTTGACCGGCAAAAACTATCCTGTTATGGTGACTGCCATTGCATTTGAAAATATAGCAGGCGGTATGGGTTCTGCGGCATTTCTTGCCTTTGTAATGGCTATATGCAACAAGCGCTACAGCGCCACACAATTTGCACTTCTTTCATCACTTGCTGCATTGGGGAGGGTCTTTGTATCGCCTACATCAGGTTATGTGGTTGCAGCAACAGGATGGGCTGTATTCTTTTTCTTCACAGCCATCATTGCGCTTCCTGGGCTCGTATTTCTGTGGATACTCAGGGACACTATAAACAACATTGAATATAATCAACATACCTAATCAGAGAAGCTGAAATCACCCAACCGCCTTTCAAATGTAAAATTACCTGGTTTTGTAAGTAGCTCGTTTACTACAGTGTTAAAGCCACCGCTAAATGCCACAAAAGGCATTGATACTATCAAACCTGCTGTCCCTAGGGCACAGGCAGCTATACCAAGGGGACGCATTATAATAAGATCTGCCAACATGAGGGCACCGCTTGGGTTATTTTTACTACCCCCTACAGGCTCTGTGTCCTGCACAGATTGGCTATATAGCGGCTGGCATAATAAAACTGACAAAAGACAGAAAAATAAGGCAAATGAAATAATTTTTTTCATCTTATATACCCCACTTTTTTATTAAGTAGATATCTTGCAAAGTCTATTATACTAACCCAATCATGTCAATCTATCTTTTTGTTCTGCCACCCGGTGATTTTATAATTGACTTTAAAAAGTTTTAATGATAAAAAAAGGAAACATTTCAGGAGGGTAGCGTTTGAAAAAGAATAAATCTGCAATAAAGAGAACAAGACAGGCAGAGGAGAGACGCCTGAGAAATTCTCATTTCAAAACAACCATGAAGACATATATAAAGAAGGCAATAACCTCTATGGGGGGCAAGGACACCAGTCGACTTGAAGAAGACCTTAAAAATGCAATATCTTATATTGATAAAACAGCCTCAAAAGGTGTAATACACAAAAAAACTGCCTCGAGAAAGGTCTCGAGGCTTACAAAAAAGGCCAATAAAATCCTCGGGACTAAAAGCCATCAACAACAGACATAATAAATCAGTAAATCTTTTTTAATATTCGGTCATTATAGAGGCACAGAAACGTTTTGCAATCCTCTCTGAGAGGATTGCAATAGCCTCCTTTTTATTATAGTCCTCTATGCTCTTGTCATCTGCCCTGTATATCTGATTGTCAGAAAATGACCATTTTTTTATGAGATGTCCATCCTTTCTGAACAGGGATACCTCGACGCCAACAAGGAGGTTCTTCTCTATCACTATACCATTCTTATCCATGGCATTAGGAACTGTCCTGATATTTTTGAGCACACCCTCTATATAGGTTTCTGCATTGCTCTTATTCACTGCAAGTATACCTGTAGCCATAAGCTGCCTTGTAAATGCATCGGTAAAATAGACAGATGCATGGGGTTCATAGGTAATATTCTTAAAAACAGGCATATAAACAGACTTGATCTCTCCGCCGTATATGCCCTTATCGCTCACCAGCTGATAACCACATCCTGTGATAAGTAGAAATAATATCATCAAGAATAACCATTGGATCTTGAGATTGATGCCCTGGACACCTGATAATAAACCTTGGATCTTATGCATTACGTCACCTTTTTTAGCATACAATATTTACAAGTTTATTAGGGACAACAACAACCTTTTTAACAGGCCTCCCCTCTATATGCCTCTGGACCTTATCACGTCCAAGGGCTGCCTCCTTGATTGTCTCCTGCTGTGCATCCCTTTCTATCTCAAAGGTATCCCGAAGCTTACCATTCACCTGAACAGCAATGGTGACCTTATCCTCAATGGTATACTCCTCCCTATATTCAATCCAGTTTCCCCTGAATGCTGCCATATCAGCACCAAGCATCTCACAGAGCTCCTCGGTAATATGGGGCACAAACGGAAAAAGCAGTCTGAGGACCGCCTCGATCGCCCCCCTTAAAAGGCTAAACTCCTCCTTTGCATCTCTTGGCTTTTCAAGAAATTTGTATATGGCATTAACAAGCTCCATGACACCTGCAATGGCTGTGTTCAGATGAAACCTCTCTATATCCTCTGTAACCTTTTTGATGGTCTTGTGAATCATCAATGCCAGAAAACGGCTATCGCTGCTATTTGTCTTGGGGATAACAGTAGGGTTTAGGTCTTTTATAACATCCAGCCTTTCCACCACAAGCCTCCAGACCCTCTGGAGAAATCTATAACACCCCTCTATGCCTTTATCGCTCCAGTCAAGATCTTTTTCTGGTGGGGCTGCAAAGAGACAGCAAAGCCTTGTTGCATCTGCACCATATTTCTCTATGAGATAATCAGGGTCAACAATATTGCCTTTTGACTTGCTCATCTTTGCCCCGTCCTTTATAACCATACCCTGGGTAAGGAGGTTCTCAAAGGGCTCCCTCACATCAACAAGACCAAACTCATTCAAAACCCTGTTGAAAAACCTTGAATAGAGAAGATGGAGGACAGCGTGTTCCACACCACCTATATACTGGTCAACAGGCATCCAGTAGTTAACCCTCTTAGTATCAAGAGGACCCTCGTTATATTCAGGGCATGTAAACTTGAGAAAATACCATGAAGACTCCACAAAGGTATCCATTGTGTCTGTCTCCCTTCTTGCGTCTCCATTACATAATGGGCACCTAATCTTGTAGAAATCCTCATAATCAGCAAGGGGCGACCTACCTATCATTTTAACCTCTACGTTAAGGGGTAGTGCCACAGGAAGCTGTTCATATGGGACAGTGACAATCCCACAATTATCACAGTAGATAATCGGTATGGGTGCACCCCAGTATCTCTGCCTTGATATACCCCAATCTCTCAATTTGAAATTTACTGTTCGTCTACCGATACCTTTTGCCTCTATATAATCTATAATGCTCGAGATTGCCTTCCTGTTATTCATTCCATTAAAATCATCAGAATTTACAAGAATGCCATCTCCCTCGTATGCACACTCCATCTTCTGGGGATCAAGCTCTTCCATCTCAGGCATAATGGTTATTATAATGGGTAGGCCATATACCTTTGCAAACTCAAAATCCCTCTGGTCATGGGCAGGTACAGACATGATGGCCCCTGTCCCGTACTCCATAAGGACAAAATTTCCAATGTAGATGGGGATCCTGGCTCCGTTTAGAGGATTTATGGCATATCTGCCTGTAAAAACACCCTCTTTATTGCCCTGAAGTTCAGCCCTAAAACTTCTATCCTGCATCCTTGTCTTTTCGACGAATGCCCTAACCTCCATCTCATACCCTGTTCCCTTTGCAAGGTCGAGGGCAAGGGGATGCTCTGGCGCCAGTGCCATAAACGTGACGCCATAGAGTGTATCAGGCCTTGTTGTGAAGATCGTCAATCTATCCCCGTTTTCGAGTCTAAAATCCACCTCAACACCATAACTCTTACCTATCCAGTTTTTCTGCATATTCAGCACCCGCTCGGGCCAGCCAGGAAGCCTATCGCAGAATTCGTAGAGCTCGTCAGCATATTTTGTTATAGCAAAAAACCACTGCGTAAGCTCTTTCTGTATTACTGGTTCATTGCATCGCCAACAAAGACCATCTACAACCTGCTCATTGGCAAGAACAGTCTGGCATTTCACACAGTAATTGACCGGGGCACTCTTTCTGTAAACAAGACCTCTCTCATACATCTTGAGAAACATCCACTGCTCCCATCTGTAATAATCAACATCACATGTGGCTATCTCCCTTGACCAGTCATAGCTGAATCCCAGACGCTTAAGTTGCTTTCTCATATAATCTATATTATCATATGTCCATTTTGCAGGGTGGACACCACGTTCTATGGCGGCATTCTCAGCAGGCATGCCAAATGCATCCCAGCCCATAGGATGGAGGACATTATATCCCCTCATAGCCTTGTATCTTGCAATAACATCGCCTATAGAATAATTACGGACATGCCCCATATGTATCTTCCCAGAGGGGTATGGAAACATCTCAAGGAGATAATATTTCTTTTTGTCCACCCCCTCTCTAACACGAAATAATCCTTCTTGCTCCCATATTGCCTGTCTTTTTTCCTCAACAACGTGTGGCTCATATTGCTTCATATCTCATCATCCCCGAAAAATTTATTTCTGCCTCTTCTGCATAGCCCTTATCCTCAATCTCAGGGCATTAAGCCTTATAAACCCCCCTGCGTCAGACTGCTGATAGACAGAGTCCCTGTCAAAGGTAGCAAACTCTTTTAGATACAGGGATTTATCTGACTTTCTTCCAGCCACCATGCAATTACCCTTATAGAGTTTAAGCCTCACTGTTCCTGTAACACCCTTCTGTGCCTCATCAGTGAGTGCCCTCAGTACCTCCATCTCAGGGGAATACCAGAAACCATAATATATAAGCTCTGACACCTTCGGTATCAAGCTGTCCCTTAGATGCATAACCTCCCTATCCATTGTTATGGATTCTATAGCCCTATGGGCAGCATGGAGTATTGTGCATCCAGGGGTCTCATAGACACCCCTTGATTTCATCCCTACGAACCTATTTTCAACAAGATCAACCCTGCCTATACCGTTTGCACCCCCTATCTTATTGAGATGGGCAACAATCCTATAGGGGGTCATCTTCTTTCCGTCTATCTTTACAGGTAAACCATCTTTAAACTCTATCTCTATATATGTTGGTTTATCGGGTGCCCTCTCAGGGGAAACAGTGGTGAGAAACATACCCTCATCTGGTTCATTCCATGGATCCTCAAGGATTCCGCCTTCATAACTTATGTGCATAAGGTTTCTGTCCATACTGTATGGTTTCTTTTTTGTCACCGGAACAGGTATACCGTGTTTTTTTGCATAATCTAAAAGCTCTTCCCTTGATGTAAACTCCCACTCCCTCCAGGGGGCTATGATCTTTATATCGGGGTTAAGGGCATAATAGGTAAGCTCAAACCTTACCTGGTCATTACCCTTGCCTGTGGCGCCATGGGATACGGCATCAGCCTTTTCCATCCTTGCTATCTCTATCTGTCTCTTTGCGATAAGGGGCCTTGCAATGGATGTGCCCATAAGATAAGAGCCTTCATACACTGCATTAGCCTTTATAGCAAAAAAGATGAAATCCCTTGCAAACTCCTCCCTTAGATCCTCAATATATACCTTAGATGCACCTGTCTTAATGGCTTTTTCCTTTAATCCATTTAGCTCCTCTTCCTGTCCCACATCAGCGGCATAGGCAATTACCTTACAACCATACCTCTCTATAAGCCACTTCACGATAATCGATGTATCGAGACCCCCTGAATACGCCAAAACAACCTTTTTAATCTCTGACATCTTCTATCCTCCAGTAAAAATAATCAATCTTAATTGTCGCTGTTATCCCCTGTTCAGCATGAGCCACTCAAGAAGCGCCTTTTGCACATGAAGCCTATTCTCTGCCTGGGTAAATATAACATCCTGAAAGCCCTCAAAGACATCCTCTGATATCTCCTCACCCCTGTGGGCAGGGAGACAGTGGAGGACTATGGCATCCTCTCTTGCTGCCTTAAGTAACTCCCTATCTATTTTAAATGAAGTAAACGCCCTTCTCCTCTCCATCTCCTCTTTTTCCTGTCCCATGCTTACCCATACATCTGTGTTTATAACATCAGCATCCTTAATCGCCTCAAAAGGGTCATGAAAGAGCCTGAAATTACAGTTTCTCTCTGCCATAGATAAAAGATGAGGCAATGGTTCATAACCCACCGGTGTGGCCATGGTAAAACGGAGATTCAAAAGTATGGATGCCTCTATCCACGAATTTGCCATATTATTCCCATCGCCGATATATGCGATCCTGAGATCCCTCACATCCCCCTTTTTCTCCCATATGGTAAATAAATCTGACAGTATCTGACAGGGGTGATATATATCTGTAAGGCCATTTATAACAGGAACCTCTGCCCATCTGGCAAGCTCCTCTACTATGTCCTGAGCATAGGTTCTTATCATAATAGCATCTACATATCTACTCAGGACCCGGGCAGTATCCCTCGCGGGCTCACCCCTTCCAATCTGTGTATCCCCCTTGTTCAACAAGACTGCCTTTCCCCCAAGGTCATTCATCCCCACCTCAAAGGATATCCTTGTCCTTGTTGATGCCTTTTCGAATATCATGGCAAGGTGTCTGCCTATTAGAGGCTGATACCCCCTGCCCTCCTTTCTCATCCTTTTCAGCTCCCCTGCCCTTCCTAAGAGATATAGGCACTCTTCGCTGTTTATATCAAGTAGTTTTGTAAAATCCCTTTTCAATTATCCATCTCCTGTTTTTTGTATTACGACATAATGCCTTATCTTAAATCGTTATGCGCCTGCCTTTATATGTCTGTCAAAGACCCTGCTTGCAATCTCAAGAAACAGGTCTACGTCCTCCTCTGTTATTATAAGGGGAGGCAGTAACCTTAGGATTTTTCCCTTTGTGCAGTTTAATATAACACCCTCATCCATAAATTCCCTTAAGATATCATCGCCATTTATGGAAAGTTCAATGCCGAGGATCAGCCCCATACCCCTCACATCTATAATAAAGGGAAATCTTTGTTTCAATCTCATGAGACCTTCAAAAAGATACCTGCCCATGGCCTCACAGTCTTTAATAATACCCTCATCGATTATGGTGTTTAGCGTTGCGATAACCGCAGACATGGCAAGGGGGTTTCCGCCAAAGGTTGATGCATGGGTGCCTGGGACAAAGGCATTCATAACCCTGTCTTTTGCTATCATGGCACCAACGGGGAATCCATTGCCCAGCGCCTTGGCAAGTGTCATTATATCAGGTTCTATGCCAAAGTGTTCATAACCAAAAAATTGTCCTGTCCTGCCCATCCCCGTCTGCATCTCATCCACAATAAGTAGTATGTCTTTTTCGTCTGCCAGCCTTCTGATTGCCTGGATATATTCTTTACCGGCGACATAAATCCCACCCTCTGACTGTATAAGCTCAATCATAATTGCGCAGGTCTTCTCATTTATCATTGCCTTCAAGGCATCTATATCATTGAAGGGACAGTATCTAAAGCCCTCAAGAAGGGGCATGAATCCCTCGTGAAATCTCGGCTGACCTGTCGCAGATAGTGTCGCTATAGTTCTACCATGAAAGGAATTCTCCATTACTATTATCTCATACCTACCCTCACCGTATCTGCTCCAGGAATACCTCCTTGCCAGCTTTATGGCTGCCTCATTGGCCTCTGCACCACTATTACAGAAGAAGACCTTATCACCAAATGAGTGGTTACAGAGAAGTTCTGCGGCCTTTATCTGTGGTTCAATGAAGAAGAGGTTGGATATGTGAAAGAGCTTCTCTGCCTGGGCCACAACACCATCTATTACATTCCTATGGGCATGCCCGAGGTTGCATACAGCAATGCCTGAGAGAAAATCAAGATACCTTCTTCCATTAAGATCCCATATCCATGAACCCTGTCCCTTTGTGACAACAATTGGGAATCTATTATATGTATTGGCAAGATACTGCTGCCCCTTTTTTATAATCTCCTCCTGCATCTCCTATCCACCTCCTGATATTTTTGTGCCGATACCGGAATCTGTAAATATCTCAAGCAGGATGGCATGGGGTATCCTGCCATTTATTATATGTGTCTCTTTGACACCGCCCCTTAAGGCATTTATGCAACACGTTACCTTGGGTATCATTCCCCCGGAGATGGTCATTTTTTTTGTGAGTATATCCACATCCTTCTTGGATAGGGAGGATATAAGATTACCATCACCTCCGAGGACACCATCCACATCAGTGAGGAGGATAAGTTTTTCTGCAAATAATGCCTCTGCAATCCTTCCTGCTGCTGTATCTGCATTAATATTGTATGAATGACCATCTACTCCATCAGCAAGCGGTGCAATCACGGGTATATAGCCATTCTTATTTATATTCTTTATTATATCCACATTAACATCCACTATATCACCAACAAACCCGATATCTTTATCATCCACCCTTTTAGCCATAAGAAGCCTGCCATCTTTTCCTGAAAGCCCTATTGCCCTACCCCCCATATCATTTATATTCTTAACGATCTCCTTGTTGATAAGCCCCGAAAGAACCATCTCTACCACCTCAAGGGTTTTTTCATCCGTTACCCTTAGCCCATCTACAAATTTAGTGGGTATCTGAAGGTCCTTCAAGAGCCTGCCTATCATAGGACCACCACCATGGACTACAACAGGATTTATCCCCACATATTTTAAAAGGGCGATATCGCGGGCAAATTCTTTCTTAAGGGACTCTTCCTCCATGGCAGCGCCGCCATATTTTATAACAAATGTAGAACCAAAAAATCTCTTTATGTAAGGCAACGCCTCAAGGAGGGTCTTTATCTTTTCGCTCATAAAGGCTCCATTTTCAGACTATATACCATAGGCTATAATCTATTTTATAGATGATTTAGGATTAAGGGTCTCTCTAACCCCCTAACCCTTTTTATCTAAAACTTATCTGGGTTTTTTAACCCATTCTAAAGAATGTATCTACTTAAATCCTCTTTTTCCAGAAACTCCCCTAACTTCTTCCTCACATATTCCCGTGTTATGGTTATCTTCTTTTCGCTCATATCAGGGGCGGAATAGGATATATCGTCAAGGAGTTTCTCCATTACAGTATAGAGCCTCCTGGCACCTATATTTTCGGTCATCTCATTTATCCTCTGGGCAATATTCGTTATCTCCTCAATAGCCTCTGTCTCAAACTCAAGTTCTATATTCTCTGTCTCAAGAAGTGCCTTATATTGCTTGATCAATGCATTATCAGGCTCAGTAATTATCCTATAGAAATCATCCTTTGTCAGTGGGTCGAGCTCGACCCTTATTGGGAATCTGCCCTGCAGCTCAGGGATGAGATCTGATGGCTTAGACATATGAAATGCCCCTGCTGCAATAAATAGGATATGGTCTGTCTTTACCATACCATATTTAGTGGTCACGGTTGTTCCTTCCACAATAGGGAGTATATCCCTCTGGACACCCTCCCTTGAAACATCAGGTCCATGGGCATGATCCCTGCTTGCTATCTTATCTATCTCATCAAGGAATATTATGCCTGACTGCTCAACCCTTTCAATGGCATCCTTGGTAACCTTGTCCATATCTATGAGTTTTCTCGATTCCTCCTGGATAAGATGCTCATAGGCATCCTTGACCTTGAGTCTCCTCTTTTTTGTCTTTTTAGGCAATATATTGCCAAACATATCCCTAATCTGCATGTCCATCTCTTCCATGCCGGATGCAGAGAATATCTCGATAATCGGCAGTGCCCTGTCAGGCATATCAATCTCCACCATTCTATTATCGAGCCTGCCGGATTTGAAAAGGCCCCTCATCTTTTCCCTTGAGGAATCCTCCTGCTCCTTATCATTGTTCTGGGCAAGGGATGGTTTCTTGACTGATGGGAGTAATAGATCAAGGATTCGCTCCTCTGCCATAACCCTTGCCTTTTCTTTAACTGCCTCCTGCTCTTCCTTCTTCACCATGTTTACAGAAAGCTCAGTAAGATCCCTTATCATAGACTCCACATCCCTTCCTACATAACCAACCTCTGTAAACTTTGTTGCCTCTATCTTTAAAAATGGTGCATTTGCAAGTTTTGCAAGTCTTCTTGCAATCTCTGTCTTTCCCACACCGGTTGGCCCAATCATTATGATGTTTTTAGGGGCAACCTCATCCCTTAGCTCCTTTGGGATCATCTGTCTTCGCCATCTGTTTCTTAAGGCTATAGACACTGCCTTTTTAGCTTTATGCTGGCCTATTATAAACCTGTTCAACTCTTCTGTTATCTCTCTTGGCTTTAGTGTTTTCATTTATAGTTCCTCTAATACAATCTTATTATTGGTATATATGCAGATGTCAGCAGCAATAAGCATGGATTCCCTAACAATCTCTGCTGCTGCGAGATCTGTATACTTAATAAGTGCCTTTGCTGCTGCCTGGGCATATGCACCACCAGAGCCTATTGCTGCAATACCGTCATCAGGCTCAATGACATCGCCATTGCCTGATAGTATCAGTGTATGATCAACATCAGCAACTATCAGGAGCGCCTCAAGCCTCCTTAATAACCTATCTGTTCTCCAGTCCTTTGCAAGCTCAACAGATGCCCTTATGATATTACCATTAAACTGTTCTAATTTCTTTTCAAATCTCTCAAAGAGTGTAAAGGCATCTGCTGTGGCACCTGCAAAACCTGCAAGACACTTATCCTTATATAGCCTCCTCACCTTTTTTGCAGTATGTTTCATAACCGTGGTATTTAATGTCACCTGACCATCTCCGCCAATAGCAACATTACCCTTATGTCTTACGCACAATACAGTTGTAGCTTCCATTTTTTTACCTTCTTGGGTGGGATTTATCGTATGTCTCCATGAGTTTGTCCATGGAGACATGGGTGTATCTCTGTGTTGTAGAGAGTCTTGAATGGCCCAGTAATTCCTGTATGCTTCTTAAGTCTGCGCCATTATCAAGCATATGTGTGGCAAAGGAATGTCTTATGCCATGAAGGGCAAGGTTTTTAAAAAGACCAGCCCTCAGCTGGTGCCTCTTCATAATCTTTAAGAGTCCTCTGTATGAAAGCCTGTAACCCCTGAAGTTTATAAAAAGAGGTCTTTCAGGCGCATATCTCCCTGTGCCCTTAACCCATTCTAAATAATCCTCCAGGGCTGTCCTTGCCTTTTCTCCAAAAGGCAATATCCTTTCCTTACCTCCCTTTCCTCTTATCCTGACCCACATACCCTGGAGGTGGACATCCTCTATATTTATATTTAATGCCTCCTGTGCCCTTATACCTGTGGAATACATTAGCTCAAAGATTGCCTTGTTTCGCATATTGATCCAACCACCCCTGGGAAGGTAGTCAAGGAAATGAAACATCTCATCTATTGTATAAAATTTAGGCATATGCTTTTCTATTTTCGGGTTTCTTATTATCAGGGCTGTGTTCTCATATATATACCCTTTTTTCTTCATGAATCTGAAGAATACCTTGATGGAGGAGATCTTTCTTGAAAGGGAAGATTTCTTCAGGTTCTTATAGACATTTACAATGTAAGACCTTATGACGTGATGATCAAGGATCCTGTAGTTATTTCTTTCAATGAAGTCTATAAATAGCTCTATATCAGACCTATACGCCCTTTTTGTGTTTGGAAGGACACCTTTCTCCAGCTCCAGGTACCTGTAGAACTCCTCGGCAAGGGATCTTATCTGTTTAATCTCCACAGTAGTATTATTCTATTGATTTTTCTCAAATAATCAAGAAAATTCAAGCCTCTAACCCTTTTAACAGCATAGGAAGTATATCACCGGATGCACCATACAGGGATATATCGGCAATATGGCTTATGGGGGTCTCCTCAATATTCACCTCAATAACAAAGCCTCCCTTGTCTTTTACCATCTGCGGAAATGATGCAACGGGATATACGACCCCTGAGGTCCCTGCCACTATCAATGTATCACACATATTAATAGCCTCGTAAGACCTATTAAGATATTCACCAGGGATAGACTCACCGAACCATACTACATCAGGTCTCACAATACCCCCACATTCGCATACGGGTGGCACTATTTTCAAGGGATGCTCTGTGAGCATAAATGTCCTTCTATCCCTTGTGCAACGAACCCTCCACAGATTTCCGTGGATCTCCACCATATTCTTTATACCTGTTTTTCCATGAAGCCCGTCTACATTCTGGGTTATAAGGAAAAAATTCTCGAATATCTCTTCAAAACGCCTTATGGCAAGATGCCCTTTATTAGGTTCTGCCTTGCCTATTATGCCTCTGCGCCAATCATACCACCTCCAGACAGTCTCCGGGTCTCTCTCGAATGCCCATGGCGTGGCAAGTTCCTCTGCCCTATAATTCTGCCAGAGGCCTTCAGCACCCCTAAAGGTAGGGATGCCGCTCTCCGCTGATATGCCTGCACCTGTGATAACAAGTAATGATCTTGTCTTTTTGAGCCGTTCTATTGCCTTATCTATCATAATTTACCCCTTATCTAAGATACTGGCTATCTTTTCTGCCATACCCCTGTTTATATCTCCTCTCTCCTGCGCCATCTTTAATGCAATCCGAGAGAGCGTTATGTAAACATCCCTGAGCATCCCCCTGTCTTCTATAGCCTCAAGATGGGAGATAATCGTATTTACATCCCCTCTTACAATGGGCCCTGTAAGAGATCTAAGGGGTCCTTTCTTTTCTATGTTTTGCAAGGTAGCCTTTATTATTGGAAAATATGGCTCAAGCCCTATACCTATCTCCTTCACAATGTCTTCACTGGCATATAAAAGGGCACAGAAGAGATTACACACCAGCACCGCTGATAGGTGATATAACAGCATATGTTCTTCTTTTATCTCAATCGCCTTTTTCCCTATTTTCTCTGCTACATAACGCAGCATGCCGAGACATTCAGCATCCCCCTGGATAAAAATGTATGTATCCGGTATTACTGCTATAGCGCTATCTATGTCTGGAAATGTCTGCAATGGATGCATAACACCGAGCATGGCACCTTTAGAATCAAGAGGCTTTAATATCTGAGATGAATGTGCGCCGCTTGTATGGACAATATATTTTCCCTCAAATGTATTTATCTTTTCCCTCAACTCCTGCACCACCTCATCTATAATCCTGTCCTGCGTAGCTATAATAACCATATCAGCATTTTTAACTACATAGGGATTATCATTTATAAAGACAATATCACCTTTTTCTACAAGATACTGCCTTGCATTCTCCAATGCACCCATATCCTTATCAGACATGGCAACTACCTGGAGTCCCCTCTGCAGCATCACATAACTGGTTGATATGCCAACCTTTCCAGCCCCTATGACCCCTATCCTCATAGCCTTTGCCTCCGGTTATCTTGCTGAATTATCCCTAAATAGATTCATGGGAAACTCTATCATACCCTTTAATATATTTAAGGGAAGACTACCAATGGTCTGGATATAGCCTGTTTTAATCTCTGGATCCTCTATTGGTCCATTGACATCATATACAGCATATATAAAACCCCTTTCCTTATCACGAAGTATATTCTTCAGCATGGGGATATTGCTCACAACCTTATCTAATGTAACAAGGGGCGAGACTGCAATCTTTGCCTTCATGGTCTTATCAACAAGGTTGAGACTCCCCTGACCTGTGATAACCATGGCGGGGCTATCAATAATATAATCATCTGTCCTGAAGACACCGTTGTCTATTACAAAATTAGCACCTGTTTTTTTGTATTTAAAACCCTCTGACTTAAAATCAACCCTTCCTCTCAGGAGTTCGTAGACATTTAGCAGACCGAATATCTTAGAAAGGAGGTTCATCTTTTTGATTACCCCGTTCTCGCTGTATATGGTTGCCCTACCTGATAGCGTCCTGGTGAAATCATCTATTGTATGCCCATAAAAATTAAGATCAACAAAGATGAATTCTTTTGATTCTATTACATGAGTCGTGGCGCCAAACATCTTTAGAAATTCCCCACTTGATATGCCTTTCATCCGTCCAGTCAGGCTTATTCTTGGTGCATCACCCGATAGATCGGCTATACCATAGCCCTCAAGATCCCCATCCAGGGCATTTGCCCTTATCTCTGATACATTGATTCTTCTGTCGCCATATACAGCCTTCACCAAGACATTACTGCCTATCTTATTATCAATCCTTGCCTTCTTTGCGGTAATGGATATCTCCCCCTTTGCCTTTGCGAGTATATTATCAGGCTTTATAGCATATATCACGATATCCCCTGGTGTCTCAAAATCACTATAATCAAAATTTTCAATATCAGCAGATAAAATAAAATTAGGGTATTCTATGCCCTTTGACTGGAGCTCGATGCTATTAAAAAGACTCTTGCCGCATCTTATTCTGTTGCCCTTAACATAAATCTTATCACCATCGAATCTTGATATAAGATTAACCTCACTTAGAGGACTTGGAATGCCTGGTATCTTTATATAGCCATTTTTTATCTCTAGTCTACCGTATATGAGAGGCATTTTCTCAAGGGAAAAGAAAAGCTCTTTTACCATTATATCCATCTCTATGTTACCTTTTGTTAAGGTCTCATTAAATGAAAATATATGGTCTCTCTTTTCTATATCAAGGACATTCAGCGTTACGTGGATATCCCTTGCCACATCCTTCTCGATCTTGCCTGTTAGCATTAGATTTATGCCTTCAAGACTATAATCAAGGTGCTTGACCTCTATAACCCTATTTTTTTTAGCTACCATGAGGCTTGCTGTATTCTTTACACCCCTATTTTTTAATATGTAATTTTTTATATTGTAATAAAGGTTATCCATATTGACAAAGCCAGTGACCTGAGTCTCATCATCTTTTTTTTTAACCTCCATATCCACCACTGATATCCCACTGACATTAAAGGGTATCTTTATAAAGGGCTTGATATGCTGGCTATCAAGCCTCCCCAGGATTCTTATACCTAAAAAACCCCTTCGCCACCTACCTTTTATCTTTATGCTGGTTTTATCTTTTTCAATCTCAAGGGGATCAAACTCTATCTCATCCCTGTTAAACCTGTATAAACCCTTTGCATGGACAGGAAAATTATTATATAGAACCTTGCTTCTTAGAAGTCTGCCGTTCCCTTTTAGGCTGTATCCCCTCTCTCCATCTTTTTTTTCAAACTCAAAGCTGCCCTCTGAGAAACCATCTTTAAATTTAAGATTGCCAAGATCAATCTTTGTGGGTATGTCAGGTAGATTAACAAAAAAATTACCCTTTATCTTTATATCCTTGCTACCAGCAAAACCAAGTTCACCATCAATATTACTAAATCTACTTTTCCTGAACCATCCCTGAAGATTATTGAATTTAGCCTTTGTGTCATCTATTATTAAATGTCCATCTATATCCTTTATCTCCATTTCATTGTAAAGAATAACTACATCATTTATATCCATATCGCACAAAAAAGGGCTGGTCTTGCTATATACCAACCTGTTGAGCCTTGCCCTTCCTGATTTGATGGAATTCATTGCCTCTTCTGCCTTTTTTGAGATGCCCTCAAGGGAGAGATAATGCTTAATATCCCCCATATCTATAAAACCAGATCTTACCGTGATTATTTCAGTGCCCTTTACCCCTCTATTAATTCTTACATCAAAAGGTGTATCCTTGAATCTTACCCCTGAGACTGCTATATCAACACCCTTATCACAATAATTTAAAGATATATTGCCATTAATTTTTTTCATCAAAATAGGCCTTGATAGGAAATCCGCCTTTAATGAAAAATCACGCGCCTCTACAGGGCCGGTTACTGTCAGTATGCCTTTTTCATATCTAAAACTGCACCTTGCACTAATGCTACCCTTGATACTATCTGTCAATAGCCCGCCTCTTAAACTATATACCTCAGCATCGCCTTTAAGCTCAAAACCTCTTCTTCTGTATATACCCTCTCCCTTTGCCTTAATAGCTTGAAAATAATAGTCGTTCTGGATATCCATATGGAATGTAAAAGGTTTTTTGTATGCAAGGTTATTTACAACAATCTCATTTATAATAATCTTATAGGAACCATACTGGACAATACCCTTTTTTATTTGCACCAATTCAGCAGGTAATGTAAAAAAGCGGGTTTTGGTATCCTTCCTTTTTTTTATAGATAGATTAAAGTCAGAGAGTATAAGGCTGTTGAGATAAAGCCCTTTTTTAATGCCTGCAGAGACCTGCACTGACCTGACAGTCCCATCTATATCACCCTCCAGCCTAATACCGGTAATATCTATCTTTAAAGCCCTACCTTTAAATCTAACACCTACTTCATCTATATGAGCCTTTCCATTTATTGCCTTTTCTAACATATAGCTGGCAGCGTGGGGAAGCACAAGACGCAGGGTAGATATAAAAAGAAGAATAACAACGAGTATGCCTGAGAAGATATATACAAATTTTTTCTTCATGGGGTTCTCGCAAGGGCAAAAAATATTATTGATGCAGGCATAGCCCTATGTATAACCTTAGATGCCTCCATGGCTGTGTAACCTGTTGTAAAAAGGTCATCCACAAGAAGAACCCTTTTGCCCTTTAGCTCATGCCCTTCTTTTACTGAAAATGCGCCCTTTATATTATTTTTTCTCTCCTTTTTTGAGAGGGAATACTGGTCTTTTGTATCCCTTATCTTTACAAGGGCCGAATGATAGACTGGTTTATCAATAATCCTTGAGATCTCCTCAGCTATTATAAAGGATTGGTTAAAACCCCTCTCCCTTAACCTCTTTTCTGTTATGGGCATAGGAACTATACAGTCGGTTTTCCCAGAAAAAGCCATAATGATATCCCTTAAGAGCGAGACCAGATACCTGCCTACCTCCTGCCTACCATTAAACTTAAATGTATGAACTGCATCCCTTAACCTGTTTTCATAAACAAAACCATAGTATCCCTCTGAAAAACCCCTATTGATTAACATGCATTCACCGCATACAATAGCCTTGCCGGTTGTCCTGCCACAGATGGGACATATATGGTTATAATCTAATATCCGGAATGAATCCTGGCATGTCCTGCATATCAATGCCCCCTTTATACCACAGGATGCACATGTTTGATGGTAAACAATATCAAAGAAACTATTTATAAGATTATTTAATAACGCTGCCATATATTATGCCTTATAATACAGGCAATGATGAAAAAATGTGCTTATGCGTATCTGTTTTCACCTTCCATTGTTTCTTCTTTATCCCATTCATCCGTTTCATACATAAACTTCAATTCCGATGAGTCACCAGATATGCTCTTGAGAAAATCCTCTTCTTTTACATTGATAGTATTCCAGCTAAAGCAGTTGGGGCAGAAATCCTGCCAGTATTCCTTGCTGACATTGCATTTATCACAACTAAAGGGTATATATACCTTCTCCATAGGAAAGGCGCGTTTGAATTCCTCTACTGCCTTGGATGTCTCCCCCCTATGCACATACGCCTCTGCCATAGCGCGATGGAGTCCATTAAAATCAATACCATCCATAATCAGTGTATCTAACATGTCTATTGCCTCGTCTATCATCTCGAGCCTAAGACATAATCTCGCGTATAAGAATGTTATTAGATAGTTTTTAGGGGACATATCAAGCACCCTTCTGTAGATCTTCAGTATAACATCAGGGGTTCCCCTTTCTATATAGAGGTCCTCCATCTTCAACAGGAATATTATATGCCCTGTTTTTGTATAGCCCCTGCCATAAACCCTTCCTGCCTCATTTAACTTACCTATCTTTTTGTAAACCTCTGCCAAAAGCAGATAGGCTGGGACAAAGCCTTTATCCTCACCTATGATCTCCTTTAACTCCTTGATAAACCTATCCCCATTGCCATCATAATTATTTGTAAACTCATTCTGTATCCGTTCATACCTTATGCCTATAAATCTTATTAATTCATCCTCATTCTTTACAAATCTTCTTATCTTCCTCTGAATCTCAAGGGCTTTATCCCAATCTCTCTGTTCAACATAAATGTCCCTTAGGATTGTCATGGCATCTATATTGGACTCATTCATATCTAATATCTCTTTAAGGTCTTCCTCTGCATCCTTGATATTTCTCAATGCCCTGTTGACCCGAGCCTTTTTAAAAAGTATATTCTCTTTCTTGCCGAGATTAATCTCTGCCTGCCTTAAGATATCAAGGGCGCTATCAAACTCCTTTGTGGATATATAGATATTTGCAAGATAGGTATACGCCTTTTCAAAATCAGGATTTCTCCTTATAAACCTGTTCAGGCTATCGATAGCCTTTTCCTTGTCTCCTTTTAGTATATATGACCTTGCCCTTTCAAAAGACTCTGTAATCTCCTCTATCTTTTTTTCCTTCCTGTCTTGTCTCCACCTTCCCAATGCCCTTTTAAGGTCAAAGAATATACCGATAAAAATAGCTACAAGCACACCTAAGATAAAGGAAAGGACAACAAGGTTTGAGGCATTTGTCTCAAAATGTCTTCCATAGCCTATATGAAGTTTTATATTCTGAGGGTTTAGGTTATCCAGATATAGATATATAAGGATAAAAAGTGCAAACAGTAATATAAATATCTTATACCTCATGATTAGACGCCTTTTTGTTCTATTATCCTCTTGCAGTTTATACAATACCTTGCCACAGGGTTTGCCTCAAGTCTCTTTTCGCTTATCTCCTCCTCACACTCCTCGCATATACCATATGTGCCGGCATCAATCTTGTCTATGGCGATGTCTATCTCCTTAAGCAGCTGTATATCATTATTACTTATACTCATCAATATATCAACATTATAGGCATTGCTTGCAGCATCAGCCATATCCTGGATACCGTCTGTCCCCAGTGAATAAGAATCCTCCTTAAGCTTTTTTGCCTTATTCAGTATGTCCTTTCTCATCTCAAGTAGTCTTTTTTTAAAAAGCTCCTGCTTTTTCTTATCCATTAAGCACCTCTATCTTTACTTTTTTTGTTCTTCTAACCTATATTGTTTTGCCTCAATCCAAAGGCTCTCAAGGTCATAAAGCTCTCTTAACTCTTCAAGAAAGACATGAACTATTAGATCACTATAATCCATAATAATCCATCTACCTTCTTGATAGCCCTCAGTAAACAAAGGCCTTATTCCCATATCCTTCATGGACTCACCAATAAATTCAGATATAGTCCTCACATGCCTCTCGCTGGTTCCACTAACCAATAAGAAATAATCTGCAATATCTGTTAGGCCTATAAGTTCTAATATCAGAACGTTCTTAGCCTTTTTCTCTTCTGCATATTGCCCGCAGATCCTTGCCTTCTCTAATACATCCACCTAGTCTCTGTAAAGCCCCCTTTTATCTATATATTTTTCAACCCTTTCAGGCATTAGGTATCGAATTGACCGATTTTCCTTAAGCAGCTCCCTTATTTTAGTAGAAGATATATCCAGTTGGGTTATATCCTGAAAAAGGATAGAGGTGCCTGATAGATGCCTGAATATTCCTTGCCCTGCCTGTCTTATATCGCCCCTTATTTCCTCTGGAAACATCTCAAGCCCAACCTTTTTTAAACCCCTTTGCCTTACCATTACAATAAAATTCGTATGGAAAAAAATCTCTCTATATCTATACCATGTTTTAATCTCAGCGAATGCATCAATACCTATAATAAAGTATAGATCTTTATATTTTTTCTCAAAAAAAAGAACTGTGTCATATGAATACGAAATGCCCCCTCTCTTTATCTCTATATCCGAGATCTTCATAAAACGATTTCCCCTGATGGCAAGCCTTATCATGTTCACCCTGTCTTCAGAATCAGCTATATACTGGTATTTTTTATGGGGCGGCACAAATACAGGGACAAAATATACAATGTCAAGGCTAAATATCTCCCTTATCTCTTCTGTAACCCTTAGGTGACCATTATGGATTGGGTCAAATGTCCCACCAAATATGCCTACCTTCATTATTCCCTCAGCTGGCCCTCGCCAAAGGCAATAAACTTCGTAACGGTGAGCTCCTCAAGCCCCATTGGTCCGAATGCATGAAGCCTTGAGGTGCTTATGCCCATCTCTGCCCCTAACCCTAACTGAAAACCATCGTTGAGCCTTGTTGAGGCATTCACTATGACAAGGGATGAATTTACCTCATTTATAAACCTCCTCACATTATTGTAATCCCTTGTAATGATACCATCTGTATGCTCTGAACCATATCTTCTTATATGGTCTATGGCATCATCTATGTCCCTTACTATCTTTATAGAGAGTATATAATCAAGGTATTCCTGAAACCAATCATCTTCATGGGCATCCTCTATATCATTCAATATGGCCTTTGTTCTCTGACACCCTTTTAGCACTACACCCTCCTGCCTTAAAAGCCTTGCCATATCCGGCAGAAACCTTTCTGCTATGGATTCATGGACAAGGAGCGTCTCCATGGCATTGCAGGTAGCTGGTTTCTGAACCTTTGCATTCATACAGACCTTAAATGCCATCTCCATATCAGCAGATTCATCCACGTATATATGACATACCCCCTTGTAATGCTTAAGTACAGGGATATTGGAATGCTGAACAACATTTTTAATAAGGGACTCACCTCCCCTTGGTATCACTAGGTCAATATATTCATCCAGAGACAGCAGATTATATATATATTCCCTGTCATTGGTCTCAATGAGCTGAACACCCTTTTCAGTAACAGACTCCTTGTTAAGCGCCTCCCTTATAAGACTGTAAAGTGCCATATTTGAATATAAGGCCTCTGAGCCACCCTTTAGTATCATAGCATTACCACTCTTCAGGCATAGAGAAAATGCCTCAATTGTCACGTTAGGGCGGGATTCGTATATAATAAAGATAACACCTATTGGGATTCGCATCTTCCCTACGAGTAGACCATTAGGCCTTCTCCATGTCCTTGTAATCTCACCAACAGGGTCAGGCAGGTTGATAACATCCTCTATGCTCTTCTGCATCTCTTTTATTATCTTTTCATCAACCACTAAGCGGTCTATGATGCTCTTCTGCAGACCAGCTGCATGCGCCCTTTCTACATCCCTTTTGTTTTCCCCGATTATATAATCCTTTCGTTCAGACAACAGCCCTTCAAGCCCCAGAAGAACCCTGTTTTTCGTCTCAGTTTTCAGATGGGCAAATACCTGCGAGGCAATCTTTATTCCCCTTGCCATCTCCTCTGGTCTCATAATATCACCATATTGTCCCTGTGCATTACCTCTTCCGTGTATTTATATCCAAGTTTCTTTTCTATATCAATACTTTTTATACCCTTTATCTTATTAATATCTGAGGAAGAATAATTTGTTATCCCCCTTGCTATTACCCTTCCATTCATTCCCCGCAGATCTACACAATCACCCCTTGAGAAATCACCGTCAATATGCACTATACCCGAAGGAAGCAGGCTCTTTCCTCTGTCTATTATGGCCTGAACAGCCCCTTCATCGATATCTATATTACCCTTGACCTTATATGCAAAGGCCGTCCACCATTTGTTCCTTGCTATCTTGCCCCCTGGGAGAAAGAGTGTCCCTATCTCTTCACCAGCTACAACCCGTGGGATAACATCTTTTATGTCACCTTTTACAACCCTTGTAGGTATCCCATAATAACCTGCCTTTTTTGCTGCCTCAAGCTTACTCACCATACCGCCTATACTCCTTTCGCTTCTTGTGCCTTCAGCAGTCTTCTCTATATCCCTATCTATCCTTTCAACGCGTTTTATTATCCTTGCCTCAGGGTATCTCTTGGGATCTTTTTCATATAGGCCATCCACATCTGATAAAAGCAAGAGGAGATCGGCATTTGATATCTGTGCTATAAGGGCGGAAAGATTGTCGTTATCCCCAAACCTTATCTCTTTGAAAGAGAGCGCATCGTTCTCATTGATAACCGGGACAATATCCATATTAATAAGGGCATTTAGGGTGTTCATTAGATTAAGACATCTGCTTTTGCTTGCAATATCCTCATGGGTAAGGAGTATCTGCCCTATCCTTATGCCCTTTTTCTCAAAGACATCCATATACATATTCATTAAAAGAACCTGTCCTATTGAGGCAAGGGCCTGCTTTTTCTCTATCTCCTTTGGTTTTTTCTTTAGGTTCAACATCTCCATACCACATGCCACTGCACCACTTGTAACAATAACAGGTTTGATACCCATTTTTTGAATCGCCTTTACCTGGTCTGCAATACTACCAATCATATGGGTACTTATCTTTTTTTTATTATCTAAAAGAACAGATGTGCCGATTTTTATAACAATCCTCTTTAACATAGGTGCCTGTCCCTTAATATTGTTTTTCTCCATTTTCTCTGTCCTTAATGTGACTTATAGTCCATCCTTCCCCTTTATGGTCAGGCTTTTATCCCTTAGAAACCATTTAAGCTCCTCAATGCCCTCTCCCTTAAGCGCGCTTACCCTCAAGGCCTCCAGGCCCTTTTCCTTAAAATAATTAATCCATCCCTCGGTTATCTCCTCTTTTACAAGATCAATTTTATTAAGGACAATGGTCTTATTTTTTTCGAGTATTTCTCGGTTGTATGAAGAGAGTTCACCAAGGAGCATCAGATAGTCTTCATATAGGGATGAAGATGAAACATCAAGCACAATAAGGATTGAACGGCTCCTCTCGATATGCTTCAGAAAGGTAAGCCCCAAACCCCTGCCCTTGGATGCACCACCCACAATCCCTGGTATGTCAGAAAACACGATGCTTATATTTTCATCACTCAACACGCCCAGCGTTGGGGTGAGGGTTGTAAAGGGATAATCGCCTATCTTTGGTTTTGCATTTGTAAGACGGGATATGAGCGTTGATTTTCCTGCATTGGGCAATCCAATAATGCCTATGTCAGAAAGAAGCCTCAGATCGAGAAATAAAACCCTCTCCTCACCTTCTTCGCCCTCCTCAAACTCCAGGGGTGCCCTATGCACAGGGGTTACAAAATGGGCGTTCCCCCTACCTCCCCTGCCACCTTTTGCTATCACAAAGGTGTCACCGTCCACTGTTAGATCATAAATTGGTTCAGGGTATCTCTTATCGTAAATTGTTGTGCCAAGCGGAAGGTTTATGACAATATCCCTGCCGTCTCTACCTTTTTTGTTTCTACTACTGCCTGGTCTTCCGTTTTCAGCTCTATACTGACGTTTATATCTAAAATCTGCAAGCGTGGAGAGGTCTCTCTTTCCCCTTATTATTACATCTCCCCCTTTTCCGCCATCACCGCCATCTGGCCCACCCTTTGGGACAAATTTTTCTCTCCGGAAACTTACACAGCCTCTTCCACCATTACCTGCCTTTACATAGATCTCTGCTTCATCTATAAACTTCATTCAACGGGGTATATGCTCACCCTCTTTTTTCCATAGCTTTCTTCAAATTTAACCACACCATCTTTCAGGGCAAACAATGTAAAATCCCTTCCCATGCCAACATTTCTTCCCGGATGGATTTTTGTTCCATGCTGCCTTACTATGATGCTACCTGCATGGGTTGTCTGACCACTATAAAGCTTGACCCCAAGCCTCTGGCCCTTACTATCTCGTCCATTTCTTGAGCTGCCCCCTGCCTTCTTATGCGCCATATCAAGCCTCCATATAAATCTTTTCTACCATTAATTCAGTATAATGCTGTCTATGTCCGATTTTCTTTTTATAGTCTTTTCTCCTTTTATACTTAAAGACCGTCACCTTTCTCTGTCTACCATGACCTAAAACCTTACCGCTGATATAGGCACCCTCAACATAAGGATCCCCCAGGATAGTGGCCTCGCCGGTATTTATTGCCAGAACCTCTTTTATCTGTATGTCCTCTCCAGCATCTGCAGAGATTTTTTCAAGCCGTACCTTTTTACCCTCTACAATCTTGTATTGCTTTCCGCCATTCTCAATAATCGCATACATAATAAGCTCCTGAACCTTAATTTAGAAAAAAACAACATATATTATGATAAATAGCCCTTAAAAGTCAATTACTAAACGCCTGATTGTCATTTAAAATTGAAAAGCACGCTGTCTCTATGAATTTAACGCAGAAGATCCGTTCGTGGTCGGCAGGGATAGAGTCTCTTCATGGGGTGGTGATTAAGATGGCTTGTATGGATGATACAATAAACACTGTCATCCCCCTGCAAGGGGGTCCATATAGGTCTCCACAAAAACCGTATCACCATCATCAATCTTTTTCATAAGACCCTCGGTGAGATTAAAATGACTTACACCGTTTATATAGATATGACGAAGGTCATCACCCATCTCACCCCTTTCTGTGAACCTCAGATAGGGATACATAGTGGCAAGCTTTTTAAGAAGCCCCAGGAGACTGTCTTCACCTTCATTCAATTTAAGAGAAAAGGGGGGTTCAAATAGATTTTTTACCTTTAAATTTGATTCCACCTTGACGTTAACCATCATATTTAAGCCTCTTTTTTTATTATAATCCCTTTTTATATTTTGTTCAACCTATTCTGGCCTTCTTGATGCCTCCTCCACTGCCTCAACTATCTTCTTGTAACCTGTGCATCTACAGATATTGGACGACATGGTCTTTATGATTGCCTTTTTATCAGGTTTACTGTTTCTATCAAGGAGCCCCTTTGCTGTTATAATCATCCCTGATGTGCAAAAACCGCATTGAACAGCACCCTTTTCCATAAATGCCTCCTGAAGGGGGTGGAGTTTATCGCCTTTTTGTAATCCCTCGATAGTGGTGATGGATGCACCATCCACCTCAGGGGTAAGGATAAGACAGGATCTTACAGGGGTTCCATTAAGCAGAATCGTACATGCCCCGCATGAGCCGAGGCTACAGGCCTCTTTAGCCCCTGTCAGGGAAAGCCTCTCTCTCAGTGTCTCAAGAAGGGTCTCATATGGTTTTACCTCCAATCTTATCTTTTCATTATTAACCTCTAAGGTAACCCTCACTGTCTTCATTTACTACCTCCTAAACCTAATCTGTTGCATGCCTTTTTTATTAGGACCCGAACCATCTTCTTCCTATAGGCAGGCGTAAGCACTGCATTTAAAACAGGCCTCGCATCCTCATATGCCTTGTCTGCTATATCATTTATTGCTTTTACATTGATTTTCTTTAATTCGTATAGGCGGGGTGAGGGTCCAATCCCTGTTACAGCAATCCTTGCATAATCATCTTTAGCAGTAACTGCAACACCGACAAGGGGATAATCTATAGAACCCCTTACCGTGAGTTTCTCATAGGCGCCATCTGTCTTTTTTAGTGGTATTATAATCTCAGTGATAAATTCCCCTTTTTTTACATTAAAGGGTATCTTTCCATCGCCACTGAAGAGCTTTTCAATCTTTACTGTCCTCTCGCCCTCAGGGCCTACAAGCCTCACCTTGGCATCCACTGTCATAAGGGCAGGTGCATTGTCACCACAATAATTGGAAAGGCATGACCTCACACCAGGAACAACATTGCAGGTCTCGCCGCCCATCTTATAACAGAAACCCCTTGCTGTTCGCCATTCCAGTGATTTGTTATACTGGAGGCAACGGGTATTCTGTAGGATATTGCCACCAATGGTACCCCTCATCTGAAGGGTCTCACATGATGTGGCATCAAGGGACTCAGAGAGACAGGGGAGATAGCCCCTTACCTCAAGATTATCCTTGAGCTCATACAGGGTCACATTAGGACCCACTATGAGGCTACCCGCCTTTTTTGAGATAGCCCTTAATCCCTGTATACCCTTTATATCGATCACTGCCCTTGGATTAAAGAGCCTTAACTTAAGAAGAGGGATCAGGTCTGTGCCTCCGGCAAGATAAAATGCCTCCCCATTATATCTACTATATAACTCCAATGCCTCTTCAATGGTCCGTGCCTTTTTGTATTCAAATCTTGGCAGAATCATCACCTAACCCCCTTATTTTTCTCGAGTAAACTTAAGACCTTATCGGGTGTAAGAGGCAGTTCCTCAAAGAGGATACCTGTTGCATTGGTAAAGGCACAGGCTATAGCACTGTAGGCATTCATCCTCACAGTAAGACCACCCTCCTTTGCACCAAAAGGCCCTTTAGGGTCATAAGAGCTTACAATAATCGTCTCTATTTCAGGCATATCACAGGCAAGAGGGATCTTATATTCCAGAAGATCAGGGTTTAGAAGAAAACCTCTATGCCACATATTGCCCTCTGTAATGGTAGCAATACCTGCCTGTTGAATCGACCCCTCCATCTGTCCCTCCACGGCCATGGGGTTTATAGGCCTACCGCAATCATGGGCAGCGGTAAATCTTGGCACCTTTATCTTTCCTGTCTCATAATCCACCTCGACCTCTGCGACAGATGCCCCAAAAGAAAATGTCCCTGCCATCTGACCCCATGGTCTAGTGACCCACTCCCTTTCAAAGTCTATATCTGGGAAGAAAGAACCTGTAGCCACTATTGGTTCACCCCTGAAGAACGCCTCCCTTGCTATCCATGAGATGGGCATCCTTTTATCTGGTTGCCCTACAGAATAAGCAACACGGTCTTTGAGGTCAATCTCAGTCTCAGGGACCCCGAGCTTTTCTGAGGCAATGGCAATAATCCTCTTGCGGGCATTGTCGCATGCTGCCTTTACTGCATTTGCACCCACATATGCCGCTGCCTGAGAATATGCCCCTGGGTCGAGGTTTGTGACCTCTGTGTCTGCATTTACGAGGTTTATGTCCCCCATGGGGAGGCCAAGAACCTCTGATGCCACCTGGATGATCATAGATTCATTTCCCTGACCATTATCTACAAGCCCTGTAACAAGGGTTGCCTGACCATCGTCATTTATCTTAACATAGCAGGATGAACCAGAGCGAAAACCCATAGGGAAACCGCACATAATCGCCACACAGCCCATGCCAATACCCCTGTTCTTTTCCCTTTTCTTCCACCTCTTCCTAAGGTTTGTCTTCTCTGATGCCTCTATTATTGCCTCTTTTAAACCGCAGCTTGATATCTTTGACTTTGTGGCTGTTATCTCTCCTGCAGTAAGACCATTTTTCAGCCGGACATCAACAGGGTCAAGGCCTAACTCCCTTGCCATTATATCCATCTGGGATTCATTGCCAGCAAGAAATGCCCTTCCATGACATCCATACATACCCCTTATGCCCTTATTTGTAAAAACCCTATATCCATTGTATCGCACATTAGGGAAACGATAACACTCCTCATAGACATAAAAGGGGATGGATGTGGCAATAGGCCCTGTGGAGCTATATGCACCACCATCGTATATGACCCTATAGTCCTTTGCCACAATCGTCCCATCTTTTTTCATCCCTGTCTTGACCGTTGCTGTTATATCATGGACCTGTCTTGAACTTGTGGCATTCTCCTCCCTTGTTAGAACAAGCTTTACAGGTCTACCTGACTTTATAGATAAAAGGGATGCCACAAGGTCACCTGGGGCCACCTCTGAACGGCCGCCGAATGCACCGCCTGAGTTTATATGACGGACCCTAACCCTGTTCAATGGTAGTTTTAGGAGGTTTGAGAGTGCCTTGGCGCGAACATGGGGTCCAGCATTTGGCATCCATAGATCAAGGTAGCCATTGGCATAAGAGGCAACCACTGCATAGGGCTCCATCATGGCATATGCCTCACCTGCTGCCTTAAATGTGTCTTCCCTTACAAGATATGCCTTTGCCATTGCCTTATCTACTTCACCTACATCTATATGGACATGGATATTGATATTGTTTTTATACTGTTCATGGATCTGAGGTGCCCCATCCTTCATAGATTCAACAGGGTCAAAGACAGCATCAAGGGGCTCGTATTCCACCTTTATATAAGAAAGCGCCTCAATAGCGGCCTCTTCGTCCACTGCTGCTACTGCTGCCACGTCCTCACCAATATAACGTACCTTATCTGTGGGCAGCATGGCATGATCCTGTGTGTAACGGAATACACCCCATTTTACCCCGTATGCATCAAACCCACTTATGGCAGCCTTAACCCCTGGCACCCTGAGTGCCCCTGACACATCTATTTTCAATATCCTTGCATGGGGATAGGGGCTCCTTAACACCTTTGCGTAGAGCATACCTGCTAGTTTCAGGTCAGCAGTATATAGGGCACCACCTGTTACCTTGGCATAAGAGTCGCTCCTTACAACCCTTTTGCCTACAATCTTAAGATTATCATCCATTATATCCCCCTAAAGATTTTTCTGTCCTTCCTTTGCCTTTATTGCAGCGAGCACCTTTTCTGGTGTAATGGGCAAATCTTTTATGCGAACACCTATGGCATCGTATATGGCATTGGCAATCGCCGGTGCAGTGGGGACAAGCCCTGGTTCCCCTATGCCCTTTGCCCCAAATGGGCCATCCTTCTCATCGGTTTCAACTAGAACAGGCTGTATTAGAGGCACATCCTTAACAGTAGGGATCTTGTAGTCGAGGAAATTGCCATTCATAAGCCTTCCGTTCTTATATACCATCTTCTCGCCAAGGGCATATCCAATGCCCTGGAGCCCCCCTCCATAGATCTGACCCTCAAGAAGAAGGGGGTTTATAGGTTTCCCTACATCATGGGCGGCAATATAGTTAAGTATCTTAACCTTACCGGTCTCCTTATCTACCTCCACCTCCACGCCATGGGCACCGTATGCATAGGATACAGAGAGATTTCCCTTAAATTCCTTGTCAAAGTTTTCATTGGCAGGGTCATAGAAATATTCTGCCATGAGCATCTTCCCGCCCAGGGTGTAGTGAATCCTTCTCAATGCCTTCCCAAGGGGGGTGCTCTTATCTTTATTTTTTGTGGAGAATATCATCCCATCTTTTATATCCAGGTCTGTTGGGTCCTCTTCAAGGATTTTGCCCCCTGCCTCAAGGATCTGCTCCCTTATCTTGCGGGCAGCACCGAGGGCAGCATTGCCTGCAACAAAGGTAGTTCTGCTTGCATGGACACCCACATCCCATGGACACACATCTGTATCATTGTTGATCACATTTACATCCTCTATGGGTATACCTATCACCTCTGCGACAATCTGGGCAATCACTGTATCAGAACCCTGACCTATATCGCTTGCACCTGTGAAGACATCCACCTTGCCAAAATCATCCATCTTAATAATGGTGCCACAGCCATCAGATTTATACACACGGGCACCACCGCCTACATGGATAAGGGATGCAATACCAACGCCCCTTCCGTTATATTTACCCTTTTTTTCCTTCCAGTTAAGCCTTTTTGAGACCTCTTCTATACATTCCTTCATACCACACGAGGTTATCTTAAAGCGCTGGGGTGTTATCTCGCCTGGTTCATTGGCATTTATTCGCCTCAACTCCAGAGGGTCAATACCTGCCTTTTCAGCAAGCTGGTCAAGGCTTGACTCTATAGCAAAGGTTGCCTGGGGATTTCCATACCCCCTCATTGCCTGACAGTATGTGTTGTTTGTATAGACACACCTTGCTGTATATTTCACATTAGGGACTTTATAGAGGGATGATATGGGTAGCATCATAACAGATGGTGTTGTGGCGCCCCACGATGTGTATGCCCCATTATCCAGTATCATCTCAATCTCTCTGAATGTAAGCCTTCCGTCTTTATCGCACCCATGGGAGATCCTTGTTATGGTGCACTGACGTGGGGATGTGGCAAAAAATTCCTCCTCCCTTGTGAATATTATCTTTACAGGCCTTCTTGTCTTCAGTGCAAGAAGAATGGCTATATATTCATAGGCATAGGTATCGAGTTTGCTTCCGAATCCACCCCCTATAACCGCCTGAATAATCCTTACGCGCCGGTTTTTAAACCCAAAGGCATTGAGCGCCTCTACAAAATCGTTTTGTGCAAGTGAGGGTATCTGGGTATTGCTATACAGGGTAAGGTTATTCTGTATATCCAGATTGGCAACGCAACCGCTTGTTCCTAAACAGCAATGGGTAACCCACTGGGTGGAGAATGTATCCTCAACCACATAGGCAGATTCCTCTTTTGCCTTCTCCACATCACCACACAAAAGCCTCCATGGCATCTTCAGGACATTCGATTTTGCCTCCTCATGGATAAGTGGCGCCCCCTCCTTCATTGCCTCAAGGGGGTCAAATATGCCAGGAAGCTCCTCGTATTCAACATCTATTAGAGAAAGCGCCTCTTCTGCTATCTCAGGGGTAGATGCCGCAACTGCCGCTATCTCATCCCTTATAGATAAAACCTTTCCTGATTTTAGCGGTGGATTGTCCTTCATTATGCCTATCCTGAAATTGGGTGGCATATCCTTTGCTGTAACCACTGCCCTTACCCCAGGGAGCCTTTCTGCCTTAGAGGTATCAAGCTTTAGGATTTTTGCATGGGGGTATCTGCTATATAGGATTTTACCATGCAGCATCCCGGGTAATTTCACATCCTGTATATACTGTGCTGCACCTGTTACCTTTAAAGGGGCGTCTATCTTTGGTATTTTTTTTCCTACTACCTTGAGATTATCCATATCTACCTCCCTGCCGCTACGGATCTTATGGCATCCATGATCATTACATAGCCGGTGCATCTGCAGAGATTACCCTCTATCGCCTCTTTAATGTCATCATCTGTGGGGTTCTTCTTTTCATCAAGCAGTGCCTTGGCAGACATAATCATCCCTGGTGTGCAGAAACCACACTGGACAGCACCTTTCTCTATAAATGCCTTCTGGAGAGGGTGCATCTGCCCGTCTTTGGCAAGACCTTCTATGGTAGTAATGTTTTTGCCCTCTGCCTCAAGGGCAGGATAGATACATGAATTAACCGCCTTTCCGTCTATAATAACCGTGCATGCCCCGCATTCGCCATAACCACAGCCTTCTTTTGTGCCTGTAAGCTCAAGGACCTCCCTTAAAAGATATAGGAGGGTCCATTTAGGGTCAACCTCTACTGTTACCTCTTCATTATTTAAAACAAATGTTATCTCTTTCTCCATATGCCCCCCTTACCATAGTCTTTCAGGATATATTTCCTCATCAGGTCTTATTATCCTGTCTATTGACTTCATCAATGCCCTTTTAACAAGAATCTTTATCATCTCCCTTCTATACCATGCCTCACCCCTTATGCTGTCCCTGGGTTGAGCCTCGCCTGCCGCAATCTCCCCTATCTCGTCAAAGAGTTCAGGGGATATAATCTTTCCCCTCAATGCCTCTTCAGCCTTTTTAGCCCTCATTGGCCTTGGGGCAACAACACCCATAGCAATCCTTGCCTCCTCACACCTTAATCCCTCGTCTTTTAGTCTTGCAAGGATATTGGATATGCTGTCTATAGTGCAAAGCAGATCCCTGCATCGGATCTCCCTTTCCTCATCAATGGATATGGTTATCCTTGTGGCAATCCCAAGTATGGGTAGGTCCATTGCCTCTCTTCTCGTATGCTTCATATAAGCAGACCCTGTATTATCTCTGAAGCGAGGCATGACAAATTCCTTCAGGATCTCCCCCCTGGCAAGGACTGTCTGGCCTGGTCCTACAAAAAAATCATTTAGGTCTATCTCTCTCTCGCCCTCTTTTCCTATAACAACGGCCTTTGTGTCAAAAACAAGAAGAGGGCATGCTGTATCTGCTGATGGGGCTGCATTGCAGATGTTTCCCCCTATGGTTGCCACATTCCTTATCTGTCTTGAGCCAAGACGGCTCGTGGCATCTGTCAGTGCTGAATAATATTTTTTTATATACTCGTTTTTATCTATGTCGTTGTGGGATACACAACTGCCTATCTTCAACCCATCTACTGTATCTATTATGTTTAACTCTGGGATATTCCTTAAAGATATCATATGCTGGGGGGATATCTTCTTTTGCCTTAAAAGCACCATCACATCTGTCCCGCCGGCGATGAATCTAGCATTATCAAGGCTTCCCATAAGTTCTATGGCCTCTGCCACTGTTTTCGGTTTATAGTATTCAAAGCCTAGCACAATAACCTCCCTTCTATTTTTTCCTGTTATTCTCTGTTATCAAAAACCCTCTTTGTCTTTCTCTCAGAGCGTGGAAGTGTTCCATAATCCTCAACCTCCACATCACAGCTTACCAGTATCTGTTTTTTCACCTCACGCTCTACTGTTTTTCTTATTGCTTTATCCAGGTCATGGGAGGGCTTTAGACCCTGTGCCCTCTCAACCCTTATGGTCATATGGTCTTTACTGCTCTTTTCCTTTCTGTAAAGGATTATCTGATACTCACTCCCCACCTCTTTAATACCTGACAGTATCTGGTCTATATGGCTTGGATAGATGTTCACAGCCCTGAAGATGAACATATCATCAGAACGTCCCAGAATCCTGTCGTGCCTGGGCATAAGGCTTCCACATGGACACTCACCGGGCATCAACCTTGTCAGGTCCCTTGTCCTGTAACGGATAAGGGGTGCAGCCTCTTTCCTGAGGGTTGTCACCACCATCTCCCCCACCTCTCCCTCAGGGACTGGTTCTAATGTTTCAGGATTTAAAATCTCAAGTATATAGTAGTCTGCCCAGTAATGGATACCGGTATGATAGCGGCAGTCAAGACCTGTCCCTGGGCCATAGAGTTCTGTCATGCCCGGGATATCAAAAAGCTGGTCATAGGCAACACCTGAAAGCTCAGATATCCTCTTTCTCATGGCATCGCTTGAACGCTCGGAGCCGAATATCATCTTTTTTAACGCTATCCTTCCCCTTAACCCATTTGCATCTATTAATTCTGCCATGAGGAGACCCATAGAGGCAGTGCTGGTCATAACTGTTGTCCCAAAGTCCTCGAGAAACTGGCATTGCATATCTGTGTTACCAGGTCCTATGGGTATAGACATTGCGCCAAAGCGTTCGCAACCATTCTGAAAACCCCAACCCGCTGTCCACACCCCATAGCCTACTGCTATCTGAACCCTGTCCTCTATAGTGCAGTCTGCGTATGAATAGCAGCGGGCAAACATATCTGCCCAGTCATCCACATCCTTGGCGGTGTAGCATAGGACCTTCCTCTTCCCTGTTGTCCCGCTTGATGCATGGATACGGATAACCTTTTCCATAGGGACACTGAGAAGTGGAAACGGATACCCCTCCTGAAGGTCCTTGCTGGTTGTAAAGGGCAGCTTTTTTATATCATCAAGGGTCTTAATATCCTTAGGCCTAACCCCCACCTCATCCATCTTTTTTTTATAGGTGTCAGAGCCATTGTAGGCGTGATTGACTGTCCACTTAAGACCTTCAAGCTGAAGAGCCTTTAATTCCTTTTCGCTTTTAACAGTTGCATCAAATGATCTTCCCATAATAAGACTTCCTCCTCCCTTCTCTATTAACTTTTTATTGACATTGGTCGAGCAATCTATGTCTTAAAAGCCTTCTAATCCTGCTCAACCCTTATTTCTCAGTCTTTTTGTCCCCTCCCAATCTATCTGCCCTGTGGGGATGTCTATTGCAACGCCATAATCCTTTCTTGCACTATCTATACTTACATAACCCTCTAATACATCATGAAGCACCATCTCAGGATCCCTCTCAAATGGGTCTCCGTATCCACCCCCACCTGGTGCATCTATGATAACCGCATCACCAGGTTTTAGCTGCGTGAGTCCATATGGATTCCCAGGCTCACCATTTACAAGAAACTGTGCCTTTCTCCCGGGTTTTCCATTAAAAAGCCCCTCTGCAGGATATACATATCTCCCTGCCTGAATCCCAAGGTTTACAGGAGGGATAGGCGCATATTCATCATCGGGGATCTTAAAGACCTCCCTTTTACCTATGCCACCCTTCATCCTGCCTGGTCCACCAGAATCAGCAAGGAGTTCTCTCTTTTCCACTATAAGTGGTGTGTCGCTCTCAAAGATCTCAATCGGTGTATTTGCACCATTGGCAGGGAATATATAGACATAGTTCCCATCATTCTTTGCGCCTGCCCCCATCCCGCCGCCCCTTATAATAACAGAGTGCCATGGACTGCCGTCATGTCTTCGTCCGTAAAAGACATTCATGGCAGCAGGCGTGCCCCCTGAACCTGCGATGACCTTATCAGGCAGGACACTGGATAAGGCACGGTATATCACCTCTGTCATAAAATGCCCTATCTGCATCCTTGCTGCCACAGCAGCCGGGAACCTGCAGTTCACCACAGTCCCTTCAGGTGCAGTAAGCTTTATGGGTCTGGCACAGCCATCATTATTGGGTATATCAGGGGCAAACATACTCTTTATTGCCATAAACACATAGGCATAGGTAAAATTGTAGACCACATTACCCCCCCAGTTCACCTGGGGTGAAGAGCCTTCAAGGTCAACTATGATATCGCTTCCCCTTACCTCCACCTTGGCGTTGATTATTATATCTGCATTCCCCTTTGTCTGCTCTACTATCCCCTCTGCATGGTATATACCAGTGGGAATCCTTGCTATCTCATCCCTCATGCTCTTCTCTGTAAGCCCTATTATCTGGTCTGCCAGGTCATCGAGATTTTCAAGATTGCTCTCCCTTAACATCTGGCATATCTTTTCAGAACATACATAGTTGGCTGCTATCTGTGACCTTACATCACCTATAACCTCATCAGGGGTTCTCACATTCCATCTTATCATCTCGATGATAGATTCATTGAGAACACCTCTATCATAGAGCTTCACAAGGGGTATAAAAAGCCCCTCCTCAAAGACATCGTGATTATCCGATGCCACTCTGCCACCCACGTCTGAGTGATGGAAGACACATGCAGTAAAGGCAACAAGCTGGTCTTTATAAAATATAGGGCTCATAACGCATACATCATTTAAGTGTCCTGCCAGTGCCCAGGGGTCATTTGTTATAAATACATCACCGGGCTGGTAGTAACTAACAGGGAATTTATTTACAAGATTTTTTATACCCAGCGCCATGGCACCTGATTGGCCAGGGGTTGCAAATGTCCCCTGTGCAAGCTCCCTGCCAAATCTATCTGTGAACATACAGGTGTAATCATGGGCATCTCTAAGAAGACTGGAAAAGGCTGTCCTTGCGACACTTGAATCTGCCTCGTCTACTATAGATATGAGCCTACGCCATAAAATCTCAAGGGTTATTGGATCAAATACTGCACCCATTATCCCACCTCCTTAAGGTCAATCCAGAGAAATCCATAATCATCCATCCTCACATAACCATCCTCACCCACCACAAGGGTAGATTCCCTCTCCTCTACTATGGCAGGGCCTTTAAAACTGGCACCAGGGAATAGTTTGTATCTATCATAAACTGTATATGGTATAAAATCCTTTGCTATATTAGAATATGCAGGTCTTGTCCCTTTGATAGCACCTTCTATGGACAGTCCACCCTTTCCTTCAATCCTTGGTAGTTGCAGAAGCCTCTCCGGAAGGGATGCCCTTATCTTGAAATTTATGAATTCCACCTCTGAATCAGGGTATGTCCTGCCGTAGAGCTTTTCATAGACCTCATCAAAGAGCTTGCGTATCTCTTCTTTCTTCAACCCTCTAAAATCACCAGGAGGGGCTGGTATATTCACCTCAGAGCCCTGCCCTACAAAACGCATATCCAGGGAACGCTCAAACCCTATTGTATCGTCACCAGACTCTTTCTTTAGTATCTGAGCGGCCTCTTTTTCCATATCCTTAAAGATATTTTCTATGTCTGCAAAATCCACAGCGCCGAGCGCCACCTTGTGGCTCCTTAATAGGTCAAATGCCCTCGGGGCAGTAAAGAATCCCATGGCAGACCCTACGCCTGCATTAGGGGGGACTATTATACGGGGGGCCTCAAGCTTTTTTGCCAGACCGTATGTATGGACAGGACCCGCCCCCCCAAAGGCAGCGATAGTCACTATCTTGGGGTTACCCCCCTTTTCTGCAATATGGGTCTTTGCCGCTGCTGCCATGGTCTCGTTTATAAGGTCATGGATTCCCCAGATTGCCTGCAAAAAGGATACGCCAAGGGGTTTTGCCACCTTTTCCTCCACACCACGTCTGGCACCCTCTTTATCAAGTCTCATCTCACCGCCAAGGAAATAGTTCTCATCAAGATAACCAAGAAGGAGGTCTGCATCTGTTACACATGGTTCTGTTCCTCCCCTACCATAGCAAATTGGGCCTGGGTCTGCACCTGAACTCTCAGGCCCCACCTGGAGTGTCCCCATTTTACTTACCTTTGCAATACTTCCACCCCCTGCCCCAATCTCCATGAGGTCAACAACAGGAACCTGTATTGTGAGCCCACTCCCCTTCATAAACCTCTGAACACGGCCCACCTCAAATGTAGGCACAACCCCTGCCACCCCCTTTTGTATAAGACAGGATTTTGCTGTTGTCCCACCCATGTCAAAACAGAACATCTCGGGGATGTTGAAATGCTTACCATAGTATTGCCCAGCAATAACCGCAGCGGTAGGCCCTGATTCAATTATACGCACAGGAAACTCTGCTGCTGTCTCTACTGATGTGATACCACCGCTACTAAGCATTATAAAAAGCTTGCCTTTAAATCCAATGGATGCCAGTCTATCTGAGAGCTTGGAGAGATAACGACCCGTGAGGGGTTTTACATATGCATTGGTTACTGTTGTGCTTGTCCTCTCGTATTCTTTAATCTGGGGCAGGACACGGTAAGATATGGAGGTAGACATCCACGGTGCCTCTTCCCTGATTATATCCTCTACCATCTTCTCATGGACAGGGTTCTCAAAGGAGTTTATAAGGCATACTGCGATAGATTCAACGCCCATATCGATAAGCTGTTTTACCACCCCCCTTGCCTCCTCCCTGTCCAGAGGTTTTAGGATTGTTCCATCATTTCTTATCCGCTCATCCACCTCAAGACGAAGGCTCCTTGGCACAAGGGGTCTGGGAAATTCAGCAAATATATCATAGGGTGCATAGCGTAACTCCCTCCCTATCTCGAGGACATCCCTGAAACCCCTCGTTGTTATAAGGCCTGTCCTTGCACCCTTTCTCTCTATGATGGAATTTATGACAAGGGTTGTGCCGTGGATCAGCTCATCGAGTCTCCCCACAAATTCAGGGGTTGTTGTTTCCAATGCCCTTATGCCCTCTTCCACTGCATCAGAGGGGTCCCGGGGCGTTGTAAGACACTTCCCTGTCTTTATCTCGCCTGTTTCATCATCGAGCAAGACGAAATCAGTAAATGTCCCTCCTATATCACAACCCAAACGATAGTGCTTATCTCCCATATATCCTCCGATTATAATTTAAGGGTTCGGGGGGTCCAGGGGAAAAGGGCCCGAGAAACCCCTTTATCCTTATAATATATGCTCTCCTTTAAAACAGACTTGGCTCTTTAAACTCCCCAAAAATCTGTCTGAATACATTGGTCATCTCGCCAACAGTTACATATGCCTTACAACATTCAACAAGATATGGCATGACATTCTTCTCTGCCTTTGTGGCAGCCTCCAGTTCTTTCAGGGTTCGTGCCACCTCACTGGATGACCGCTCTCTCTTTACCTGTCTTAAACCCTCTATCTGTTTCTCTGCGGATTCATAATTATATTCATGGAGCTCAACCTCCATGGACTCCCCTTCTTTGTAAATATTCACACCAACCTTGAGAAGCTCACCTGACTCTATACCCTTCTCCACCTCATATGCCTGCCTTGCCACCATCCTCTGGGCATAGCCATCGGCAACGGCCTTTATTATCCCCCCATATCTCTCTATCTTGAACATCTCCTCCTCTATCTTCTGCTCCATCTGTTTTGTAACAGTCTCTATAAAATAGCTTCCTGCAAGGGGGTCAACGGTATCTCTAAGCCCCACCTCATCCATGAGGAGTTGGAGTGTCCTTAAGGATATCAATGCAGAGCGCGGTGTGGGTATTGTATATGCCTCATCATAACTGCATAGGGCGGTTGTCTGGGCACCGGATAGGGCTGCAACAAGGGCATAATATGCACCCCTCATGATATTATTTTCAGGCTGCGCCTTTGTGAGACCATAGCCACCGCCACCAAATAGCCCCCTTAAAAACAGGTTCTGTGGCCTCTTTACGCCGTATCTCTCCTTCAGGTTTCTTGCCCATAGTTTTCTCGCTGCCCTAAATTTTGCAATCTGTTCCCACATGTTGCCGAATACATTAAGATTAAAAGAGAATCTTCCAACAAAATCATCCACATCATGGCCCCTTGCAAGGACATTATCTATATATGCATTGGCAATAAGGATAGCAAAGGCTATCTCCTGGGCAGGTGTTGCCCCTGATTCACGGATGTGATAACCGCATACACTCACCGGGTTTGTCCTCGGCATAACCTTCATGGAGTATTCTATGGTGTCCCCTATGAGTCTTACAGCCGGCTCCACAGGGAATATCCATGCACCCCTTCCTATCATCTCCTTGAGGATGTCGTTTTGTGGTGTTGCTGATATGACCTTTGGGTCATACCCGTATCTCTCCGCCACTGCCTGATACATGGCGAGCATGATAGAGGCTACGGCATTTATGGTAAGCCCGCTACCTATCTTATCAAGACGGATATCCTTAAAGGCGATCTCAAAGTCCCTCAGGGTATCCACTGCCATACCAACCCTGCCTACCTCTCCCTCTGCCATCTCATCATCAGAGTCATAACCCATCTGCGTAGGAAGGTCAAAGGCTACATTTAAACCTGTCTGACCATGGGATATCATGAGTTTAAATCTCTCGTTGGTCTCCTGCGGTGTCCCAAATCCTGTATACTGCCTTGTTGTCCATGCCCTTGAGCGATATCCCAGAGGGTGTATACCCCTTGTAAATGGATACTGACCTGGGTCTGCGAGATCCTTCTCATACTCAAAGCCTATCTCCGCAAGATCCTTAGGTGAGTAGGAAGGTTTTATATGTATCTCTGACTCATATATGACATCTAATATCTGGTCTTTTTCATCCTTTATATATCGAGCTACAGCCATAACCCCTCCTCTTATGCTGTTTTTGCTTTGTTTTTTATAAATTCTATGGTTTCCTTAAGCGGCGTGCCACCAGGGAAGATGCCTGCTACGCCGAGTTCCTGAAGCTTAGGTATATCCCTTGAGGGTATCACCCCTCCCACAAATACCATTTTGTCGGTTATGCCTTTCTCCTGGAGCTTTTTAATAAGTTTTTGTGTAATAGGGATATGGGCACCTGTCATAATAGATAGTCCAATAAAATCAACATCTTCCTGGATGGCAATATTTATTATCTGGTCAATTGTTCTGTGAAGCCCTGAGTATACCACCTCCATGCCCGCCTCTTTTAATGCCTGGGCAACGACCTTTGCACCCCTGTCATGACCATCAAGCCCTGGTTTTGCTATCAGGACCTTAATCCTTTTTCTGTCGTCTGTCATAGATTCCTCCAAAAAATGGTGTTTTTAATATCTTCACCCATGCCGCCTATTTCCTAAGGATATCTGACACCGTAATAGTCCCATCCCTTTATTTCTTTGAATATTTCATAGGGAGAGACATCCTCCTGGTCTATCCTGATGGCAGAGGGGGCAACAACCCCTTCTATGGTCCTGGCAGATTGCCCCCTGAAAAAAATCTGTTCCCCTGAGAGGTTGAAATCCATAACATATTCCTTAGATGCCCTCATCAGGGATTATCATCCTTGTTGCCCGAGATACCGCATCATAGATATCTATCTCCCTTTTCCCAAGCATCTCTGCTATTTCGACAAACTCTACCCTTTGAGACCATCTCTTTATTATCCTTAGCCACATTTCTTCCTTTAGAAGGGAAAGCATAAGTCTTTTAAGCTTCTCCGCCCTATGCTCCGTAAATGTCCCGGTATTTTGTAGATATCTAAGGTGGGATTCTATAACCTCCATAAGTGCCGCTACCCCCTTACCCACCTGCGCCTGTGTCATAACAACAGGTATCTGCCAGCCATGTTTACCCCCTGGTATTACATGGGCAGATATCTCTCTTACTGCCTCTTCAGCGCCAGGCATATCAGATTTGTTTACTACAATAATATCCCCAATCTCGATTATCCCCGCCTTCATAAGCTGTATCTCATCCCCATAGTCAGGGGTAAAGACTGTAATAACAGTATCGCACACCAAGGATATCTGCATCTCTGTTTGGCCTGCACCAACACCCTCTATGATGATTATATCCTTTCCAAGACCCTCCAGGACATATACAGCCCCTACAGCCGCCTTTGCTATACCACCAGAATAACCCCTGTGTGCCATGGATCTAATAAAAACCCCTTTAGCCCTATCAGCACCCCCCATCCTAACCCTATCGCCCAGAAAGGCGCCATTACTTTTCGTGCTTGTGGGATCAATGGCTATGATACCTATCTTTTTACCCTTTTCTGAAAAATTTACAGCAAGCTTGTCAACGATAGTGCTTTTACCTGCACCAGGTGCCCCTGTTATACCTATAACATGGGCACTACCTGTGTATGGGAAAAGAAGAGAGATTGCCTTGTATCCATCCTCATCCCCATCTTCAATCATAGATATAAGGCGTGCCGCACTCGCCTCGTTACCTTCTAAAATTTTTTTAATCAGTTCCATGTTCTAAGGTATTCATTTTCATATTTTTCTTTATGAGATTCTTCCCCCGTGTGATGTGTCTACGGACAAGGCTCTCAACCCTTGACGCCTTTTTTAATCTCATCAATGTTATCATATCCTTGTGGTCTTGCATGGAGATCTCTGCCATGCCAGAGAAACGAAATATAATCCTTCTAAACCTGTATATGGAGTCTCTCAGATCATTAATGATGGTGTATAATCTTTCACTCTTTGCAGCCCTATATAACCTGTCATGAAACTCTGTATTGAGCCTAACAATCTCATCCATATCATAATCATAGGTCTTTGTGTGCCCCTCTTTTTTGGTCTTCAAGCACTCTTCTTCCTTGCGGACTATCGCCTCAAGGGCATTTATATCCTCCTCCTCTGCCCTGATCGTAGCAAGATACCCGGCATAACCTTCAAGGACACCCCTTATCCCAAATACCTCATCTATATCCTTATCTGTTATCTGGCTTACAGCAAACCCCCCTTTAGGCAGTTTTCTTATAAGCCCCTCTTTTTCAAGCTTCTGTATTGCCTCTCTCACAGGGGTCCTGCTCGTTCCCATCTCATCGGCGAGCCTCTCCTCAATGAGCCTTGTATTTGGTAAAAGCTCGCCATTTAATATAGTTGACTTGAGGTTTTTATATACCTGCTCCCTCAAAAATCTGCCCTTCCTTATAACTGGAGTATTATTGTTATATTCCATCCTGCCCTCAAGGGATAAAAATTTTTAGATGACCTTTTTTGCCCTCATCTCCTCAAACTGCTCCTTTGTATATCCCAGGGTCTCACAGTATATCTTCTCATTGTGTTCACCAAAACGGGGAGGAAAGGGAAGTCTTCTGCTTGTGGATTTCACAAAACTTGTGGTAAAAGGCGGTGGGGCAAGATAGATTGTAAGACCTGTTTTCTCATCAGTAGAAGACAATATCTCATCCTTTACGTATGGATCCTCCAATACCTCATCGATAGAGTTTACCCTTGATATAGGGATAGTAGCGGCAGTAAATACCCTGATTAGCTCATCGGTGGTATAGTTTTTCGTTATAGCCTCGATAGCCCTATTTAGATTGTCCACATCCCGAATCCTACCTTCGTTGCGGCTATATTCCGGTTTTGCAAGGGATGCAAAACCCTCTATCTGGAGCATCCTCTCCCACTGTATATCATTACCCACTGCAATATAGGCATAACTATCCTTTGTCTTATATACACTCACAGGGGCAAAGAACTCATGCGTATTCCCCCTCCTTGTTATCTTTTTATTGAATGATTTTGTCTGGGTAATAGGAACCGTGAGCCACGAGGTGGTGCTCTGGAACATGGAGAGATCTATCCTTGAGCCCTCACCGGTCACTGCCCTCTTATAGAGCGCCCTCATGATAAGGCCATAGGCATGTTCACTTGTCCCCATGTCAGGTAAAGGAATGCCAAGGACATAAGGGGGTCCATCTTTATCCCCGGTTAAGTCCATAAGACCACCCCTTGCCTGAAGGATCGGGTCATATGCAGCCTCATTGCTCTGTGGGCCAAATCCTGTAAGCCCTACCCATATGATATCCTTCTTGATTGCCTTTACTATCTCATAATCAATACCCAGTTTTTTATAATTCCTCGGGAGCTGGTTTGTGGCAAACACATCCACGTTGAGCTCAGTCAGGAGCTTTTTAAATATCTCAGCGCCCTCTGGGGTTCCTAAATCCAGGGTAATAGCCTCTTTGTTGCAGTTTATGGCAAGAAAATAGGTATACATCCTGTCTTCATTAAGCCTGTTTTCCCCCACCCTTCTGTTTGGGTCTCCATAAACAGGATGTTCCATCCTTATAACCCTTGCGCCATCCAACGATAATCTGTAGGTAAGATAAGGAAGGACTGTTGCCTGTTCAAGAGAGAGAACGGTTATGTTTTTAAAGATTTCATGGTCTTCCATAATTTCCCCCTTTGCATACTGTATACAATTTTATTTCTCAACTATATTATCACGGTTATTTTTTGTCAAGATATTTTGTGTATACGAAAAAAGATTTTATATCTTAAAAATGTTTTAGGCACCTTTCCATAAAAGCCTTAGCAATGCCGATATTGCATACGGAAAGAGGATAAATTTAACAGGAGAGGGTTTATTCGTTCAGAGGAACCAAAGAGACCTTTTTTATCTGTCATTTTATTCTCCTTCAACGATTTTTATCTCTTCTTCTGTCAAGCCGTAGAGTTTATAAACCATCTGGTCAATCTGGTGCTCGTATTCTTTAACTCTCGCTTGTTTGGCGGGATTCTCAAGATAATCGTCGGTTTGTGTAAGAGAAAGAATTTTGTCTGCAATGGAAATAATCCCTTTTTTTAATGCATTGGTTACTGTTGGAAGAGGAAAATTATTGAACATTTCAGGGGTAAAATTTATTCCCCCGATGTAACTTGAGGCAGGGTATTTATTCTTCATATAGAAGAAACAAAATGAACTATTTATTATTCCTAACATAAACTTTAAATCTTGGATGGAGTCTTCTTTATTTGTGATAATAAGAGTAGATTTCCCAGGAATATAGTGTCCTCCTTCATCAAGAAAAGCATCTAGTAAATTCAGTCCTTTTATGATAATTTTCTTCTTTACAGCTTTTTTTGAATAAATACCTTTAAAATTTTTCAAAAACTTATCTTTTTCAATTATAGGTTTCATATATCGTTTGCCTAAATATCTCATTTCATATTTTCCCCACTTACTGCGGTATTTAGCAATAGTGCCTGTATTCCTAGGGATTAAATATTTGGTATTATACCATACATATCAAGGAGTTACAAGACAAGGGAGGGGGAAAGACAGGGGAAGGGTCTTAAAATGAGAAGGAGTAAGACCTGCCTTAACAGGCATCCTTAAATGAACCAGAATCCTATGGATTTATCCGTGGGGATATGTCAAGAGTGTAACTCGCGGATCTCGCTTACCTGCACTTGGGATCTGAGCGCCTCTATTATCGCCTCCTTTTGCTCCGTTAGAAAACGAATGCACACACCGCAGTCGGAGCTTATGCTCCTGGGCACAGGGATGATTTTGTAAGGTATGCCCGCTTGCTTCAGTATCTTCTCCGCCTTCATGACGTGGCTAACCGCTTCAAAGAGGGCCACGCAATATGTTTCTGCTTTGCTCATGGCTTGACGATCCTCCCCGCTGTCGATAGCACATTTGCTATGTCGTACATATTGGAAATCGTCCCTGCGCCTATCTGGCCGGCCAGACTGAAGAAATTGACGCAGGTGCCGCATACAAGGATTTTTACCCCCTTCGCTTCAAGGGTTTTGAGGTCGTCTAAGGCGCCTGAATCAATAGCAGCGAGCCTTACGCCCGTGTTGTAAAAGATCAATATGTTAGGGCCATACTCCAAGTCGACTGCAGTATGGAGGAAGGCCTTCATGAGAAGGCGGCCCAGCTCGTCATTCCCGTGTCCCATGACATCGGAGGCGATCACAAAGACTGTCGGGCCGAAGGCAGGTTGCGTTGTGGGTTTAGGAAGTTCACATTGCAGCAGCTCATCAGAGGAAGGGTGATCCATATCCTGTTTCTTCAGGTGAATACGGAACACGCCGGTCGATTCCTCGTCGACCTCGACGGAACACCCCGAGGCCGCACCGAAGCGCTTCACGTTCTCTAAGGCCGTTAAGTTGTCGACAATGACTGTCACCTCCTGGTAGGTAGTCAGTGCCTTTTTGGTAAGGATTACGGGCTCAGGGCAGGCGAGCCCTTTTGCGTTCACTATTTCAGACATGATTTTCTCCTTTTATGTTGGGATATGTGCGCCTTAAGTGCGCGATGGCATCAACGCCAAGCCGAACCTCTTCTTCCGTCGTGAAATATCCGAAGCTGAAGCGAACAGCCCCTCTGGAGAAGGTGCCTATGGTGCGATGCGCAGCCGGGGCGCAATGGAGACCGGGCCGACAGAGAACACCGAACTGCTCGTCCAGCTCAAAGGCGAGATCAGAAGGGCTGATCCCCTGAATGTTGAAGGAAACAACAGCGGTGCGCTTATCAGCATCAAGGGGGCCGTAAGTTGTTACTCCAGGTATATCAGCAGCCCCACTAAGAAATAGACGGGTAAGCTGCATCTCCTTTTTGCGAATCTGTTCTACGCCTACGTCCAGCAAGAACCTGAGACCTGCGCTGAGTCCTGCCAATCCTATTGCGTTAGGCGTTCCTGACTCGAACTTGTCAGGGAGAAAATCGGGCTGCTCTTCTAATTCAGATGCACTCCCTGTCCCACCTCGTATCAAGGGAGATAGAAGGTTTTCCAGCCCTTTGCGGATATAGAACCCGCCGGTTCCCTGGGGACCCAGGAGGGACTTGTGGCCGGTGAAGCAAAGGATATCTACACCTGTCCTGACGACGTCAATCGGCACACAGCCCGCCGTCTGGGCAGCGTCCAAGACAAAGAGTATCTCCCGCTCACGGGCCAGCCTTGTCAGAGAATCGATGGGAAGCAATGTACCCGTCACATTCGATGCATGGGTTACGACAATAGCCCTTGTGTTTTTTTTGAGACAACCCACGGCATCATCCGGGTCAAGCTCTCCGGAGGTGGAACATGGGATTATTGAGAGTTCTACACCCTGTTGCTCAAGAAAGCGCAAGGGCCTCATCACCGAATTATGTTCCATGCTGGAGGTGACGACGTGGTCACCAGGCTTCAACAGTCCGAGAAGCGCACAGTTGATGGCTTCAGTGGCGTTTTTCGTGAACACAATGGAAAGTGGGTCCGGTGCGCCGACGAGCTCGGCGACAAGTTCCCTGGCCTCGTAGACAACCCGTGCCGCCTCGATGGAAAGACGATGCCCGGAGCGGCCTGGGTTTGCTCCTATCGATTGGCTGAACTTGACCATCGCCTCCATCATGTTAGGAGGCTTCGGCCACGAAGTAGCTGCATTATCGAAGTAAATGTGATTCATGACCTGCACATCTCCAGAAGGGCCTCGACACGGGTGCGGATTTGGCCCACGTCGCTCTGAGAGTAGTCAGTCACGATCTTCAGAAAAGGGAGACGATGTCTTGTCTGGAGATACTCTCCTACCTTATAGGACTCTATGTTGTAAGAATGGCAGGCCTGGAGCACGACGTCGACCACTACATCGGGCCTGAATCTTTCGATGGCCCTGTCCATTTCCGTAAGGCGGCGTCCGTTAGGTGTCATGCACGAACAGGGGATCTTCAGATAGCGGGCAGCCATGGCCCGCAAGGGGTCTGCTGTGCCTTCCTCGATCAGGGCGGCATAGGGCTTCATGCCTGAACACGAGTCGAGGGCGACGATCACCCCTCCCACCTCTTCGATAGTATTCAGCACCTTTAATGAATCGCCGGCCACAGGGCATCCTGTTACCATCACCCTCGGCGCATTTTTTGGGCCGTAGGTATAGCCATCCAGCTTCCTCCTTTCAAGTTTCTCTATCATCATATCAAGTATCGGCCCCATCTCACTCCCTGAGGCGGCCTGGCCAAGGAAGAGCGCATCATAGAGCTCAGACCAGGCTATCACAGGGGGATCGAGGGCGGCGTAGTCAAAGATCTCGTTCATCCGGCGGGACTTCTCGTTCGTATCATGAATGGCCTGCTCTATCTGATCATCTGTTACGGTCCGTTCGAACACAGATTCGAGAAATCTTTGGAGCTTACGGATCATGGTGGTCCAGTTTTCAAGGGCCTCTGGTTCATCGGGAAGCTGGGGGAGGTCCATGACGTGCATAGGCTTACGATTGGCGATGAGCTCAAACATCTTCTTTTTACCGTCGCATGTGGTCTCTGCTATCACCGCATCGGAGATTGCAAAGAAGGGGCAGGTGTCTTTCAGGATGAAACCGTAGCTTGACTTGATTAGGGGGCAGAGGTTCGTAGGAAGGACTGTCTCTGCGGCCTCGACCGTCGCATTCGAGAAGGCGCACAGGGGTGCCGGTACGAGGCCGAAGGCTCGGATGAGCTCAACCGGCGCATAACCGCAGTAGATGCCCACGATACCGTATCCCCGTTCCCGACAGGTTTGCAAGTATCCTATGAGCCGCTTTGAAGGCGGCTCACCGGTGTAATCATCATTGATAAGAGGCTCCACTGCTAAGTTTTCAGGCATATAATCCTCCTTTTTGGTCCTTTTCTTTATATATAGCCACCTCCGCAATTCATACGGCAGGTGTCTGTCCTGCCGCATGGAGCGTGGCACCGAAGGCCCCCACAATCTGCGGCTCTGGTGGCACAAAAACTGGAGCACCAAGTTCCTGGCTGATAAGGGCACGGACACACCCGTTTAAGGCCACGCCGCCGGCGAAGAACACCTCTTGACGCACTGAAACCCTCTTTAGGAGCGCTATGGACCGGCTCACAATGGCCTTGTGGATGGCGAATGCGGACTTGATTAGGGGGCAGAGGTTGCGGGGGGGTAGATTTTCCGCACCTTCGAAATTGAACTCAGCGCCCGCGCAGAAACCGACAGAGACACCGTCGACGGCAAGAATCATCTCCTCAGGCACGAAGACGCAGAAAGAGCCGATCACCGCACGGCCTTCGGCCTTCGCATCCAGAAGTTCCTTGATCCGCAGGCCATGGACCTCATTCATGACGAAGTCAAGATACTTCATTCCATCTGGCCTGTCCTTCTGTGAAAGAAAAATATCCTGGTAGGCCCCTCCCAGAACGGAGAGGAGCGCATCATGGGGCAGAAGATCAAGTCCCAGTTCCAACCACATTTGTGTGTAATCCGACATGGAAACCTCCTAATAAATAAAAAATCCGGCCACACATTCCTTCTGCCGGATTCTCAGGAGGCGATTTAGAAAAGATGGGTCAGGGCGGAGAAACGGCGGTCACGGCCTCATAAGGAGACCACACGGGTCTCCGGTGCGTTTCTCAGCTTAATGGAACTAATCTCAATACTCTTTTTAGCATGCCTTTCAAGCCTTTTTTAGTGAATTTTGTATATACTACAAAGGAAATATAGGTGATGTCAAGGATTATTAACAGAGTTATCTCTGCAATATAATTATGTCACCCCTTAACTGCAAAATGAAAATGTCACCCCTTTCATACCAGGACGGACAGGGGGACGTCCTTCAATTATTCAATAACTCCTCCATTATCTTAAGCCCCGCCTCTTGTGCTATCTTCTTTTCCCTCATTACCGCATAGCTGATGGC
>JGI12104J13512_1000212_pt1 | contig 56134 bp, 55 predicted proteins | sample TerdegcTABiofilm_FD_13512 | JGI IMG/M metagenome (IMG submission 13512)
GTCGTGAAAAGGACAGTCTTTTTAGCCTGGCATGCCAGAATTTCCAGTTGCTTTATTCCAGATTTAATGATTCCTCCCATCTAATGCCGAGAGCCTATTTATTTTATGCTACGAAATAATTCTCCAACCTTGCTTTAATATATTCACATTTACCTTACCGGACTCAGGAAAATCACGCCGTTCAACAACCCCGGAGAAAACAAAACCATCTGAACCATACATTGACTCCACTATGCCGCTGGTAACTTCAAAATCTATCCTACTGCCACTTAACTTCTCCGCTGGGTTAAAAGGTTCCGACAGAGCCAATTCTTCCGCATAATCTTGGTAAAGCAGCCATAATAAAGATTCCAGATTGCCGTCGGGCATGGTGATATTAAGAGTTATTTCTTCTGATGCTTCCCGCCTGGAAATCATATGATTGTGTGCGTACAGTTTTTCTGTAAGGTTGTCAATTATATGCTCGCTCATCCCTTCCCGTAACGGCTGTTGATGCATCGCCAACAGTTTTTTTGCCAGCGATCTGATCAATAAATAATTCCGGTGGACATTCCCCAGGGCTAATGGATGAATCCGCTCCGCAAGAAGGGTAAATGCTTTTACCTGCTGGTCATTACTACAAACACCGGCCTTTTCCCCGGCCAAAGCCAAATAAGAATAAACATCCTCAATATTTACCGGAATTCTAGCGGTGGGATTGTTGGGATCCTGTGGATTAAAAGCGTTTACAACACTGGGATCTATCGGACCGAGTTCACCCATTTTACCCATTACTATTTCGTCCGCCCCCAGACATAACAACGTTCCAGCGCTGTAACAACGAAAAGGAACGATAATATTAAAACGATTTGTATATTCCCGGATTAGGTGAACCAATCGCCAAGGCGTCAGGACATCGCCTCCCCTAGTATATAGAAACAAATCTATCTGGCTGCCTGTTCTTTGATCGTTTTTATTAAGCATTTCTAAATGTCTGTAAAAAACCTCTGTCACATCAGGTGCAATTCTTGTATTAATATTTTCCCGGTCACCTGTAATATAGCAGATAACGGCGGCATCTCTCAATTCAGCAATATTTTTAATCAATTCAATTCTTTGTTGACGTGCCATGTCAGACCTCCTGTCATCCCCAATTATGCTTAATTTTTAGTATGTCAAAAGCAGGTTGTAAAGATGACAGATAAGCAAAAAAATTTGGGCGCTTATTTTAAAATATATGGTAATAATTTATTTCCAGGGCAGGTAGAAGCGACATATTTCAACGGCATCCTGAAAATCCGCGCACCCAAATCGGATATGGCTACGAGGCGGAAGGTAAAGTAAATCTAGCTTAGTATAAATTAACATAAAACAGGAGGGGTGGCGGTATCCCCTCCTGTTTTATGTTAATTTATACCAAGCTTGCGTGGATACTAATACGAATAGCGCTGAAAAGCCGGGTTAGTCTGATCCAGCTCTACAATGATAACTTCAGCACCGATTTTTCTCACAGCTTCCCAGGGTATTATCAACTTCGGCTTGTCTATCCACAGATTTATAATGTTATTCTTCCTTGGCAGAATTATTGAACGAATCTCACCGGTATCGATATCTATATCCATGTCAGATTCATCTACCACACCCAATCGCGCGCCGTTATAAATATTTACTATTTCTTTACCGACGAGCTCACCCAATCTCATATTAACCACCCCTTGCGAAATTTAATTTATATATTGACAATTTGATTGTTAAATTTTTCGCCATGCCTGGATCACCTTCAGGATATAAGGCTGAGCTAAAGCCATAATAATTGAAATTGCAGCCAACGGCTCCAGGCTGTAATGTCCTAAATGCACTCTCGCCGGTAATTGCAGCTCAACAAAGGTACATATCAATACAAGTGAAAGATAGATACCCCCAGCAACTCCGATAAGGTTGGTTAGCGCTTTTGAAAGTGGACTGGATTTGCTCTCACCAATTACTCCCCAGTCTTTTTCCCTGTATCTCTGCTGTTTAACTCTTTCGCGGACAGAAAAAACTACCAGCAACAATACAACCGTACCGAATAATAACCCATTTAGCATAGTCCCACCCCCGTAATAATCTATTTGGGACATGCCGGGAATATGATAAAAAAGACAGGTACTCAGAATTCAGTAGTCAGAATTCAGAATACTTCAAGACCATAATGTTTTCTCATTCTGACTCTTGACTACCTAAATTTCACACTTTGCCGGTGGAGCCAAAACCACCTTCGCCACGACCACTTTCCTCAAGCTCTTCCACAGGTTCAAGGACGGCATTATATACCGGCAAGAAAAGCAGTTGAGCAACTCTTTCTCCCGGATTGACTATGTATTCACTAATAGATTGATTGTAAACAGCCACAATTATTTCTCCTTTGTAGTCGCTGTCAATAACCCCGACAGCATTTGCAAGAGAAATACCATGCTTGGTAGCTAAGCCACTTCTGGGAAAAACCAGGCCAACAATGTGTTTAAACGGGATTTCAATGGCAATGCCTGTCGGGATTTTCATTCTGGCGCCGGGGGGCACCACCAAAGGTTCATCCAGGCAAGCCGGTAAGTCCAACCCCGCTGAGCCTGTCGTGGCATAGTGCGGAAACGGTATGGTGTCGCCTATTTTTTCAGACACTTTTTTTACTTTTACGGTTATGGAAAAGCTCATAAATACCTCCATGGAAAACTTATCGCCGGCAAATTTAAAATCCTCCTCGTCGGAGGATTGATATTCGTTAAACTATTCTGGTTCGCTGAACCAATCTATGTTTCACGCCTCAATTGACTTCCATACCTTGACAACATTTTTTCCATGTTACCACAGTCCGTCCAAGGCCCGATAGTCGCCATGGAAAAATCCCCGGGCTTTAACATTTCTGCGGCTAATTCCTGAATATCAGCTATCGTTACTTTGTTTATTTTTTCTACAACCTCCTCCGGGGGGATAACCTTCCCCAGATAAAGTTGAGATTTTCCCAATCTGCTCATCCGTGTGCTGACATTCTCCAAGCTCAAGAGCAGATTACCCTTTAATTGGTCTTTTGCCCGCTGAAGTTCTTCGGATTTAACGCTATTTAACCTGATATCTTCCACTTGTTTAAATATTAGCTCTAATACCTCATCTACGTTTTGCTTGCTCAGACCGGCATAGATACAAAAAAGGCCGGTATCGTGGTATGAGCTATGATAAGAGTAAACTGAATAAACAAGCCCGCGCTGCTCCCTGATCTCCTGAAACAATCTCGAACTCAAGCCTCCGCCAAGAATAGTGTTAAGCACCTGGAAAGTGTAAGTTTTCTCATTTTCCAGGCTTAAGCCGGGAGTACCAATGCACAAATGCACCTGTTCAGTTTCTTTGCTGCGGCAAACCACATCCCGCTTTGGCGCGGGAGCAATTATGTCGCGTGCCGGCAAATAACCTTTTCTTGTTTCCAGCACTGGACGAAGTTTATTGATTACCTCATCTTTACCTATATTGCCTGCAGCTGTTACTACCAGATTTCCCGGTTTATAATGGGTATTATAAAACTCAACTATTTTATCCCTCGAAATCTGCTCTATCACCTCGGCAGTTCCGATAATCGGCCTGCCGAGAGCATGTCCCTGCCACATTGAACCGGCAAAAATATCGTGTACCAACTCATCCGGAGCATCTTCGTACATTTTAATCTCTTCGACGATGACATTTCTCTCGCGGTCGATATCATCCGGCGCAAATTTAGAGTAAAATAGCATATCGCTCAATAGGTCCACCGCAAGGTCAAAATATTCATCAAGAACCCTGGCGTAATAACAAGTATATTCCTTGGTAGTAAACGCGTTCAGCTGCCCGCCTACCGCATCAAGGGTCTCGGCAATCTGCTTGGCTGTTCGCCTTTCAGTCCCTTTAAAAAGCAAATGCTCAATAAAGTGCGATATACCGTTGTTCTCAGAGCTTTCATAACGCGAACCCACATCAACCCAAAAGCCCAGCGCCACCGAACGAACATGGGGAACTTGCTCCGAAAGAATATGTATATTGTTGTCAAGAGTAACCTTATGGAACATAAAGGAACCTCCTATATAAATACATCCTGAAACATATTCGTGATATTTGCTCTAATTCCTTTAAATTAGAACTATATATATTGAAAAGCTTTATAATCTCCCTTATCAGGTTTCCCAATTTCTTTTATGATTATTTACTGATACTGCTTAACAAATCCTATGCGCCCCATAGCATTATTATTAAAATAAAAAAAAACCTCTAATTCGAGGTGTTAGTAATACTACTACCCAAAAGAAAAACACATCCATAATAAAAAACAAGCTGCTATTACTCAATCAGGATAATGTCTTGCTAACCACGGCCGAATTCACGGCGTCTTGGCGGCCGCGGTCCCCGGTCGCGAGACCTTTCCCGGTCGTCCTTGGCGACCTTTCCTGCCGGCGCAGGCACAACATCTTTCTTTGACAGCTTCAACCGGCCTTGATTATCATATCCAATAGTTTTAACCAGAATCATATCCCCTTCTTTGACAACATCCTCAACCTTATTTACCCTGTGGTGTTCAAGCTGGGAAATATGAACAAGGCCTTCTTTACCCGGCAGCCCCAGAACTCCCGGGATAATCTCAACAAAACAACCAAAATCCATCACCTTGGTAACACGCCCGTTATAAATTTCACCGGCCTGGATTTCCTTTGTCAATGATTCGATAATTTGCAGGGCTATTTTACCCTTTTCCTGGTCAACAGACGCAATAAACACCCGGCCATCATCTTCTATATCTATATCAGCACCGGTTTCCTCAACGATTTTTTTAATAATCTTACCACCCGGCCCAATTACGTCACGTATCTTATCCGGGTCAATCGTGGTATGGATAATACGCGGGGCATGCGGCGACAGTTCCGGTCTGGGAGCGGGAATAACCTCAAGCATTTTATTTAAAATATGCATACGACCCTCATGTGCCTGCGCCAGGGCTTGCTCGAATACTTCCCGGGTAATACCGGCGATTTTGATATCCATTTGGAGGGCTGTAATCCCCTTGGCAGTACCCGCGACTTTAAAGTCCATGTCACCAAGGTGATCCTCAAATCCCTGGATATCAGTAAGTACAGCGAGTTTATCGCCTTCTTTAATCAGACCCATGGCAACACCGGCAACCGGCGCTTTAATCGGCACTCCTGCGTCCATTAAAGCCAAACAACTGCCGCATACGCTTCCCATTGAGGTGGAACCATTTGATTCAAGAGCTTCGGAAACAAGGCGAATGGTATAGGGAAATTCTTCTTCATTCGGTATAACCGCGGCAAGCGCCCTTTCTGCCAATGCTCCATGTCCGATTTCCCTGCGGCCTGGAGACCTGATCGGCCGGGTCTCACCCACGCTGAAAGGCGGGAAATTATAATGATGCATAAATCGCTTGGATTCTTCCACACCTAGACCGTCCAGGATTTGCTCATCCGAAATTGTTCCCAGGGTTACCGCTGAAAGGATTTGAGTTTGTCCCCTGGTAAAAAGCCCGGACCCGTGGGGTCTTGGTAAAATGCCCACTTCAACGGATATCGGGCGCACCTCTGTAATCGCCCGTCCGTCAATACGCGCTCCTTCTGATGTGATCATACTGCGTACGATTTTCTTTTCAACTGCGTCAATAACCGTTCGTATTGAATTTTCTTGTTCCGGAAAGGTTTCGATAAATTGCTCCACCAATTCGTTCTTAACATCATCCAAATATGATTCACGGGCTTGCTTAATAAGTCTTTCGTTTACGCACCGCCGGAGGGCAACCTCAAGTTTTTCCCCGGCCTTCCCGGTTACCGCTTCTATAATGTCAGGCCCTGGTTCGGACATGACAGGCGTTACTTTTTCCCTGGCCAGCCCTAAAGCCAGGGCTTCATCACGAAATTCCTCAATAAAGCTAACGATTTCTTTCACAGCGTCATGTCCGAAAGATATCGCTTCCAGCATGACCGCTTCCGGAATCTCACGGGCACCCGCCTCTACCATCATTACCGCGTCTCCGGTACCGGCAACCACCAGGTGCATTTCACTTTTTTCGTTCTGGGCTAAAACAGGGTTGATTACAAACTGCCCGTCCACCCGGCCGACAATAACACCGCCAATCGGGTATTTAATAGGGATTTCCGAGATGTGCAACGCCGCTGAAGCGCCGATCATGGCGGCTATTTCCGGTGCGTGGTCCTGGTCCACGGACATTATTGTGGCGATAACCTGGACCTCGTTGCGCATTTCTTTAGGGAACAGGGGGCGGATTGGCCGGTCGATCAATCGTCCGGAAAGAACGGCCTTCTCACTGGGACGGCTCTCTCTTTTTATGAAACCGCCCGGTATCTTTCCCACAGCGTAAAACCTTTCTTCATAATCCACCGTAAGTGGAAAGAAATCAATCCCTGCCCTGAGGTGGCCTGCCATAGTAGCGGTTACCAGGACGGTGGTATCCCCGTAACGGACAAAAACAGAACCACTCGCTTGTTTTGCCAGCCTGCCGGTTTCTAAGATCATCGGGCGACCACCGACGAGAATTTCTTTAATTAAAACTTGGTTATTTAACATTGAGTAGCAATACCTCCCGTAACAGACATGAAACATTTAACAAAATATATCTTCGACATTCTTAATATTATTTCCTTTCGGGGTAGAATAAAATACACAAACCCCCGCATATGACGAAGAAGCGGGTGAATTAGCCCGCTTCAAAAACATCGCTACTTTCTTAAACCAAGTTTTTCGATAAGTGAACGATATCGATCAAAATGCCGGTCACGCAGATAGTTTAGCAAGGCCCTTCTTTGGCCAACCATCTTAAACAAACCACGGCGTGAGTGGTGGTCACCTTTATGCAGCTGCAAGTGACCGGTAAGGTTGTTAATCCTTTCCGTCAAAATAGCAACCTGTACTTCCGGGGAACCAGTGTCGTTATCGTGAAGCTTATGTTGGGATATAATGGATTGCTTGTCTTCAGTAGTCAAAGCCATGCTGTTCACCTCCTTTTTGGGAAATCGCTGCCGGCCAAGTCAACCGCCGGAGAACATGTTACCTAGCCTGCAGTTCTTCGGGAAGGCTACTTCCCGATTATTGTTATGACCAGGCGGCCGCCTGGTATATCTTTGGCAACAATATCAAACACTCTGCCAGGCTTAGCTAAAAAACCACGGAATCTGGTAGCCGTCGGTATGCGTCCTGGTATGCCGCTGGCAGCGTTAATGATGTCCGCTATAGTGATTCTATCCTGTCTCATATCCCGTAATCGCTTGCGGGCGTGTTCCGTAATAATAACCTTCATCCTGTTTACACTCTAATACGCGTTAGATTGGTACATTCGTTCTTCTCCCTCTTGCGCGAGAAAGGCATATAGGGCATCCTGGAAGGCTGTTAACCGGACATTCTCAATGTTTGACTGGTTGTAAATGCACTCCAGCTCTTTTTTCAGAGACTGGAATTCCTCGCTCAGGCAAATCAGAGCGATATAATTGAGCCACTTTTTAATCTCCTCCTCGGGAGAATCGAACTTTGGCACAGTCAAGGTTAACGCCTCCTCTCATGATACGGGACGTTTAACGCGATAATTGTAGCACAAATCAAACGCTTATGTAAACGCTGCCCATAAAATTATATTGAAAATCGTTATTTTTTATTCATTTGCTTTCGACCCCCGCCCGGGTTTCCATAATATCTTGCTCTATTTGTTTAACCAGGTCGGTTGATGTCGGAAATTTTTTTTCCCCTCTTAACCGCCTGATAAATTTCACTTTGATATTCTTCCCATAGAGATCCTGGTAAAAATCCAGCAAATGCACCTCAATATTCCTTGCGTTACCTTGAAATGTCGGCTTGACGCCGATATTTGCCACGCCAAGATAGGTTTCACCGTCTACATAAACCTTAACCGAATAAACACCATCCGCAGGAACCAGCATTTTTCGATCTATATTCAGGTTGGCGGTAGGAAAACCAAGAGAGCCGCCACGCCTTTCCCCCGTTACGACCTGCCCCTCGATAAACGGATAATACCCTAGAAATTTGGCTGACTCAGCCACCTGGCCTTTCATTAACAACTCCCTAATCAGGGAACTGCTGACTACCTGACCTTCAACCATTACCGGAGGAACCACACGCAGCTGGTAGTTGTATTTAGAAGCTTGTTCTTCCAGCAAGTCCGGCGTTCCCCGGCCATAGTGTCCGAAAGTATAATTATATCCAACTACAACCCCACTGGCCCCCAGTTCTTCATGCAGCACTGTCTTGATAAAATCTTCCGGTGAAAGTTTGGCAAATTCAAGGTCGAAAGGGACCAGCAACAATACTCCTACGTTTAGTTTGGCTATAAACGCCTGTTTCGCTTCATGTGATAGCAGCAACGGAGGACAATTATCCGGGTACAAGACAGCCAGTGGATGAGGATGAAAAGTAAAGACAGCCGGTGTACCACAAATTTCATTGGCCATACTCACTATTTCAGAAATCAGTTTTTGGTGGCCGATATGCACACCGTCGAAGTTCCCCATTCCAACTACCAGCTTTTTATGTTTATACTTTAAGCCATGCCAATGGCGGTAGACATGCAAGTTAACAACCTCCTGCCTGAACGGAACCGGTTCGGCGTATATTAATTATTCAGGCATTCAGATTCAGCAGTCGTAAATTCAGAATGCTTCAAGACGATAAACCATCTCTCATTCTGACTCCTGACTCCTGACTCCTGACTCCTGATTAGTACTTCCATATTTTCGTTAGCTGCACCATTAGTGTTACCTAGCAGCGCTAGCAACGATTACCTTATATAATATAATTATACAAGCACACAAACGGTTTTAAATACTAACCTGCTCGGATCTGCCGGATCATAGCCGGTCTCAGCTACCGCTAACAACCCCTCCGGGCCTTGCAGGCGAACAAGAACACCTTCGGTCAACCCGTCAGGCAATTCAGCCACTCCAGGCAAAAAAAGCTTTGAGCCCGAACTGACCGCTGCAACCGCCGCGCTCTTTACTCTAACAGGCGGTAATCCTAATAAAGCTTCTTCCACAGGAATAATGATATTAGAAGCATTATTACCTGCTTTCCCTACAGCAGCAAATGACTTAATATCTTCCAGCGTGCATGAATCAGCAATTTCAAAAACGCCTACTCTTGTGCGCACCAAAAAAGACATATGAGCACCGCATCCCAGGTGATCGCCGATATCCTCACACAGTGTCCGGACATATGTTCCCTTGGAGCAGGTTAAGTGCACCAGCGCCACCGGTTTAGGCCCACCCCAACCGGCGCCGTCAATATAATCAAGCTTATTAATGGTGACCGCCCGTGCCCGGCGTTCGACCGTCAAACCTGCTCTGGCCAGTTCGTACAGCTTTTTCCCATGCCACTTTAGCGCGGATACCATCGGCGGCACCTGGCTAATCTCCCCGGTAAAAACCGGCAGTGAAACCTTAACGCTTTCCGCGGTCAAGTATGAAGCGTCACACTCGCCTATTACTTCACCAAAGGAGTCCCCTGTGGAAGTTACGGTACCAAAAGTAATCTCCGCGCGGTACTCTTTATCGTCCCCGGCAATAAACCGGGCCGCGCGGGTGGCACGGCCCAGGCAAACAACCAGCACCCCGGCTGCTCCGGGGTCCAGTGTTCCGGTATGTCCCACCTTATTTATTTTAAATGTGCGGCGGATAAAATCAACCACATCGTGAGAGGTCATCCCGGGAGGTTTCAGCACGTTGATTATCCCATTCATATCACAATCCCGCTCCTCCGGCTGCATGAACTGCCGCCGCAACCACCTCTTTTTCAATTGTACTAATCTTTCCCGCGATTTCACAGCCAGCGGCGCGCAAATGACCGCCGCCACCCAGAAAAGATGCCAGGCGGTTAACGTCCACCGCTTTTTTTGATCGGAAACTAATTTTATATTTGCCGTCCGGCAGCTCATGAAAGAGCAATCCCACTTCAACGCCTTTAATTGACCGGGCGTAGTTCACAATTCCTTCCGTATGTTCATCTTTCGCCCCGGTGTCCTGCAGCATGTCACGGGTGATAATCATCCAGGCTACTCGGCCGCAATCGCTAAATGAAAGGGTTTTCAACGCTGCGCTTAATAAAAGCTGAGAAACCCGTGATTTTTCTTCATAAAGAAGAACGTTTATCCGGGAAAATGGTACGCCCATTTCAATTAAATGAGCCGCTCGCCTATGTGTATCGGGGGTGGTACTCTCATATTGAAATGAACCGGTATCTGTAACTATCGCCGTATACAAACAAATTGCCATGTCTAAAGAAATATTAACTTTCATTAACTGCAGCAAGTCAAATATGATTTCTCCGACCGCCGCCGCCTGAGGGTCAATATACCTATATGTACCGTAAGAATTTGTGCTGGCATGATGATCTATATTAATTACAGTCAAATCACGCCCGGGCAAATCCCGGTAACCGCTACCCAATCTTTCCGTTACGGGACAATCCAAAGCAATTAGCGTGTCGTAAGCGCCTTCCGGCGGGCTGCCGACCCGGTAGTCCTGGATGCCCGGCAAAAACTCATATATCTCAGGAATAGGATCGGGACCGGCAACGGTTGCTTGTTTGCCAAGCTGTCTCAATATCATCGCTAATGCCAGTACCGATCCGAGGCAGTCACCGTCGGGCATGATATGACCGCATATCAACGCATGCTTTACGTTGCTGATGGCCCGGGCAATCACCTCAAGCTTATTCATCGGAGGGACCACCTTTCTCCCGGACTTCTTCCATAAGCTTAATTAAGCGCGCGCCCTGCCCTATTGATTGATCTAGTTTAAAAGTGATCTCCGGCGTGTAACGGAGCCGGATTCGCTTGCCCAACTCACTTCTGACAAATCCCTGCGCTTTCGCGAGCGCTTCCATAGAAGCCTTTTGAGCGGCGGGCTCTCCGTAAACGCTGGCAAAAATATCAGCATAACGTAAATCCTTTGATACTTTTACTGCAGTTATGCTGACGAAACCTATCCGCGGATCTTTTATTTCATCCCTCAGCAAATCAGAAACTTCCTTTTTTATAGCTTCCGCTAAACGTTCAGAACGGAAAGACATTGCCTAACACCTCCTAGTAAGAGGTTAGTGATTATATATAACTTTGACTATCTACATTTAAGCGAGTTCCCTTTTAACAGCTTCAACGGTAAATGCCTCAACAACGTCTCCCTCTTGCATCTCATTGAATTTTTCAAAAGCAAGGCCGCACTCGTATCCTTGCAATACTTCTTTCACGTCGTCTTTAAACCGCTTTAGAGAATTTAATTTACCCTCATGAATTACTATGCCGTCGCGCACCAGCCGAACGCCGGCATCCCTTTCTATCTTGCCTTCCATAACATAGCAGCCTGCTATAGTACCTATTTTTGAAGCCCTGAATATCTTCCTTATTTCCGCCCTGCCCAGAGCCACTTCTTTATATTCCGGCTCAAGCAAGCCGCTCATGGCCGCCTTAACGTCTTCTATGGCCTCGTATATAACCCTGTACAGCCGCACGTCAACCTTCTCATTCTCCGCAGCTTTCCTGGCGTTTACATCCGGACGCACGTTGAATCCCAATATGATGGCGTTAGATGCCGATGCCAGCATGATATCAGTTTCAGAAATGGCGCCTACTCCGCCATGGATAATGTTAACCTTCACCTCTCCAGTATTCAACCGCTCCAGCGCCTGCCGCAAAGCTTCAACCGAACCCTGCACATCCGCTTTGACGATAATGCCCAGTTCTTTAATCTGGCCTTCCTGGATGCGCTTAAATAAGTCGTCCAAGGACACCCTGGTGGTGGTTTTTAACTCTTCTTCCCTTTTCTTTATCTGTCTGCGTGAAACAATGCTTCTGGCAAGCTTCTCATCCTGGACAACAATAAACACGTCGCCCGCCATCGGTGTTTCCGAAAAACCCAATACCTCAACCGGCATGGAAGGCCCGGCTTTTTTTACACGACGCCCTTTATCGTCAATCATGGCGCGTACCCGCCCGATGGCGGAACCGGCAATAATGTTGTCGCCAATCTTCAGAGTACCGTTTTGCACCAGCACGGTGGCTACCGGACCGCGACCTTTATCAAGTTCCGCCTCTATCACTGTTCCTCTGGCCGGACGCTCAGGGTTGGCCTTTAATTCTTTCATTTCAGCCACCAGCAGGATCATTTCCAGAAGGTCTTTCAACCCTTCACGTTTGACGGCTGAAACATTAACACAGATAGTATCCCCGCCCCACTCCTCGGCTATCAATCCTTGTTCAGTAAGCTCCTGTTTGACCCGATCAGGGTTGGCTCCGGGTTTATCCATCTTGTTAATGGCCACAATAATCGGCACTTCCGCCTCTTTGGCGTGATTTATGGCCTCTATGGTTTGAGGCATTACCCCGTCTTCAGCCGCAACTACCAGGATGGCAATATCGGTGACCTGTGCGCCACGCGCCCGCATAGCCGTAAAAGCTTCATGTCCCGGCGTGTCTACAAAAGTGATTTTCTTTCCACCATGCTCAACCTGATAGGCACCAATATGTTGAGTAATCCCGCCGGCCTCTGTGGCAGTCACATTGGTCTGTCTGATGGCGTCTAACAGAGAAGTCTTGCCATGATCGACATGTCCCATCACAGTAACGATACAAGGTCTTGGATTTAACTGTTCAGCATCCTCTTCCGGTTCCTGCATCAGCAACGCTTCCAGATCAACCGGAAGCTTAACCTCAACCTCATATCCGAATTCCACGGCCAGCAGGCTTGCGGTATCACTGTCAATCTCCTGATTTATTGTTGCCATCACACCAAGCTGCATCAGTTTTTTGATCAGCTCAGCCGGGCTTTTGTGGATCTTTAAAGCCAATTCTTGTACTGTTATTGATTCACCTATTACTACGGGTTTCTTTTCTACCGGTTGAGCCGGCCCAACCGGGCGACTTTCCTGGGTTTTAACGGCTCCTTTTTTACGCGGACCTGCAGCAGTCCTTGAACGCAGTTTTTCGTCAGTATTATCCAAGCTCACAGAACGTTTATCATAACGCCCCTTACTATTCAGTCGCCCAATCTGCGACTTTGGTTTATCCTGAGTCTTTGGTCTATCAGCGCCTTTATTATCGTACCGCCCCTGCGGCCTCGCCGCCATTGTTGAGTCTGTTTTCGTCCTGGCGCCTTGGCCGGCGCCGGCCTGAACGGGTCGTTCAAACGGTTTCTGTCTTGCCTCTGGCTGACCGGCCGGTCTGGCACCTCGCTCATTCCATCGCTGTGGCCTAGCACCCGGAGAACCGGTTGCACCAGCCGGTCTGGGCGCTCCCTGCTGTCTATTGTCGATAGACCGGCCCGGCCCTGTTTTGTGGCGATCATAACGGGGGGCCGGATTTTTATCTTGAGGAGGCCGGTTTTGCTGTTGTTTACCCTGCATTGGGCGCTCCTGGCGGCCGCCTTCCATTTGCGGCCGTCTGTTTTGCATGCGATCTTGTGAAGACTTTTCCGAACGCCCGCCATCGGGTCTACCACCCTGTGGCTGGGTTGGCTGAAACCTGTTTTGCTGAGGACTGTCGAATGCTTGACGATCCCTATGCCCTTCAACAGCTTTACCTCTTGCACCCTGGTTATTTTTTTGCTGACCCTCAATTCTTCTTGGCAAAGTTTTTTCTCCCGGCACCGGTTTTTCTTCGAAACGCCTGTCCGGTGGACGGGAAGGAACACGGTCAACTAAGCCAGGACCACGGTAATAGTTAGCCTCCGGGGCCTTGCCGCCTTTTTTTTGCTCAATCTGCTGCCCTCCCGTTTTCCGGGTCTTTCTAAAATCTGCAGCTAAAGACTCGCTCTTGTTCTCCACCTTTTGCTTCTGAGATACGGCAGGTGCCGGCTCGAGCACTGTTTTCCCAACCTCTGGAGTTTCTTTTTTGTATAACTTCAGTAAACGTTCAACATCATTATCCTCCAGCGCGCTCATATGAGATTTAACGTTTACTCCCATACCGCTCAATTTATTAATTATTTCCCTGCTTTCTATGTTAAGTTCTTTTGCTATTTCATGCACCCGTTTTTTCACCATATGCTCACCTCCATGATATATATCTTGTACGAACTACATCTCCCCTTTCAACTATCAAATGTTTACCGAGACAGGGATACTTTACGGATACTCACCCGTTTCCAGCTCCGCACAACAATAAATAATGCTAGAATCTTTTATATCCACTTAATGGCCGCTAACTTTCATTAATTCCTTTGCCAGGGCGTCAAAAACTTCGGAGGATATTGGGCTTTTCAAAGCCTTTTCAAGTTTCTTCCCCTTAACTGCTTTTTTAAAACAATCTTCACCAGGACAGATATAGGCGCCACGTCCGGAGCGTTTTCCAGTAAGATCAATCTCAATTGTATCATCAGGTGTACGCACCAGCCGGATCAACTTTCTTTTAGGTTTCATTTCCTGGCAACCGACACACATCCGTTGGGGTATTTTTTTTACCCTAGGCACTGCCCCTACCTCCTATTTATACTATTCATCCGGACTTTTGTAAACTTCACCGCATTCCTCAGAATATATTTCCTGCATTTGTGACTCACTCTTAATATCTATCTTCCAGCTGGTCAGTTTTGCCGCCAGACGCGCATTCTGTCCTTCTTTGCCGATTGCCAAGGATAGTTGGTAATCCGGTACAATTACCCTGGCTATTTTTTCCTCATCCCATACTTCAACAGCCATCACTTTTGCCGGACTTAGGGAACTGGCGACAAACTTTGACGGGTCCGGGTTCCATTTAATAATATCAACCTTCTCACCATTCAGTTCATTGACAATGTTCTGAACTCTCATCCCCTTTGGACCGACACAAGCCCCCACCGGGTCGACATTCTCATCTTTTGAATATACAGCTATCTTCGAGCGGGCACCCGCTTCACGCGCAATCGCTTTAAGCTCCACAATACCTTCCTGCAATTCAGGAACCTCCAATTCGAAAAGGCGCTTCAATAAACCGGGATGGGTACGTGAAACCATGATTTGAGGCCCTTTGGTTGTTTTTCTCACCTCGACGATATACACCTTGATTCTTTCGCCGTGCCGGTAATCTTCACCCGGCATCTGCTCTGAAGGCATTAAGATAGCTTCCGTTTTACCCAGCTCAATCAATACATTTTTTTGTTCAAACCGCTGCACTGTGCCTGTGACTATTTCTCCCTCGCGATTTACGAACTCCTCAAAAACAATATTTCTTTCCGCCTCGCGAATTCGTTGCACTACCACCTGCTTCGCTGTTTGTGCGGCTATGCGGCCAAAATTTCTCGGGGTAACTTCAGCCTCAACAATATCGCCCACCTGATAATTGGGGTTTATTCTTTGCGCTTCCTCCAGATCAATCTCCAGACGCGGGTCTTCCACCGACTCTGTTACCGAGCGCTGGGTATAAACTTTAAAATCTCCGGTCTCGCGCTCAATATGGATCCGGGCATTTTGCAGAGAGCCAAAATTCCGTTTATAGGCAGATTGCAAAGCCGCTTCAATAGCTTCCAGCAAAACATCTACCGCGATGCCCTTCTCCTTCTCCAAATCTCTTAAGGCCTCTAAAAATTCTATATTCATCCTACTTCCCCCCCCTCAAGCTCAAAGTACCCCTGCCAGCCGCGCCGATGCAATCTGTTCCAAGGGAATAAATAATTCCGCGCCATCCATATCAATCACCACGTCGCCCATGCGTGTGCCCGCAAGACGGCCGCTAAACTTCTTCCGGCCGTTAATAGGTGCAAAAGTGGCAATAACAATATTTCTCCCCCTAAACCGGGTATAATCTTCAACCTTTTTTATAGGTCTATCAATACCGGGTGAAGACACCTCCAATGTATAAGAATGCGAAATTGGCACCTTTTCATCAAGCAACCTGTCGATTCTCTCGGAAACAAAACGGCAATCCTCGTGGCTGATTCCCTCAGGTTTATCAATAAAAATTCGCAGATACCAACGGCCGCCTTCTTTTAAGAACTCAACATCCACCAGTTCCAGATCAGCCTCCTGAACGATTGGTAAAGCTATCTGTTCGACCAGTTTCACAACTTGAAGACTCGCCACCAGAAACCCTCCTAATTATCCACTGTTTGCGAATATAACCTTTGACTGCGTGATAAGACGAAAGAGTGGGAATTACCCACTCTTTGAAAAGACCAAAAAATAATACGTTGCTGACGCACTGTTACCGATACTACTATATCATAAAAGACATTTGTTGACAAGGGCTATCTTTTTAGGCTGTTCGCAACAGCCTCCTCCATAATACTAACGGCGTCACTCGCCGCCCTAGGTTTACCTAGGGCGATGGCGGAACGGGTCATTATTTCCAGGCGGCCGGCATCTTGCAAGTACGATTTAACGTGTCCGGCCAGATTCCTTTCGTCAACCCTCAATCCCGCCCCCGCCCCCGCCAGGAATTGCGCGTTTCTTTCTTCCTGACCCGGCAGCGGATCAATAATAAATACAGGCAGGCCCATCGCCATTGCCTCCGCGCAAGACAAACCGCCCGGCTTGCCGATCAGCAAGTCCGCCGCCGCCATTAACTCATGGATGTTGTTGACGTAGCCGTAAATCTTTACTGCACAGGACATGTCAGGCGCGAGCTTTACCAGCCTTTCCTTAAGTAGGTCATTAGTACCGGCAACAACCATCAGCTGGCAATCATCAAAAGACTCTCCCAACGTTTTCACGGCAGACTCCAGGTTTCCCATGCCCAGTCCGCCGCCCGCAACTAATATCGACGGGAGTTCAGGATTCAACCCGAGCTTTTCCCGTAATTCCTTCTTATTATATTTCCTTTCGAAAGCCGGATCTATCGGTATCCCGGTGGCCCGCACATTTTCCGGCTTAATCCCGAACGCCGCACATTCAGGCTGTAATTGCTCGTCACCGATCAGGTAATAGTCCACTCCCGGAAATATCCAAAAAGAATGTATGGTAAAATCCGTGATAGCCGCCAAAACAGGTCCCGTAAATATACCTTTCTTTTTCATATGAGACATAATCCCCACTGGAAAAGGATGTGTGCAAACTATTACTTCCGGTTGAAAATCCTTGATATATTTCACCAGCTTGGGCGCAACCAGCAGGTTTAAGATACGGTTGAATTCGAATTTGCCGCGCCCTGATAAAGGCTGTCCTTTCTCCGCCTGGCGGTACAAGTAAGCGTATACAACCGGACTCATTTTCAGAATTTCCATATACGTGCCTAAGACTACTTTTTCCAGAAAAGGACTGGCATAGCGGAAAGTGTCCAGAATGGATACTTCTGTTTCCGGATAAAGGTTACCGGCTGCTTTTTTAATAGCTTCAGCCGCCCGCATATGCCCGTTACCAACGGTAACTGATAAAACAAGTATTTTTTTTAACATAATTACAATTGTCCCAAAAGCTTTATCACAGAACTTTCCACCTTATTAACAGGAATCATCATCACTTCACCGGTTTTACGCACCCGGACCTCGACTTGCTCATTCGCCACAGCCTTCGCCCCGACGGTAATCCGCAAAGGGTAGCCAATCAGGTCAGCGTCCTTGAATTTGACCCCGGCGCGTTCAGGCCGGTCATCAATCACTGTTTCAATCCCCGCCTTAACAAGCCGGTCGTAGGTTTCTTCCGCCATGGCCGTCTGTTTTTCATCCTTGACGCTCACCGGTACGACTACAGCGTGAAACGGCGCTATGGCAACCGGCCAGATAATCCCGTCTTGATCATGGTTTTGCTCAATGGCGGCAGCCATCGTCCGGGTAACGCCAATACCGTAGCAACCCATTATAATCGCCTTTTTTAGGCCGCTCTCATCAAGGTAAGTGGCTCCCAATACCTTGCTATACTTATCCCCCAGCTTAAAAATCTGGCCTACTTCAATTCCCTTTGCCTCTTTCAGCGTCGAACCGCACCGGGGGCAAGGTTCACCGGCCTGCACCATCCTGATATCACTGACGATATCAACGTTAAAATCACGAACCGGGTTAACATTAATCAAATGAGCGTCATCCTTATTTGCCCCGGTAACAGCGTTGGTCAATGCGGAGATTTCCAAATCCGCGATTATTCTTACGCTTTTCAGATTTACCGGCCCGGCAAATCCAACCCGCGCGCCGGTTATGTTCTGTACCGTGGCTGCCCCGGCCAGCTTCAAATGCAAGCAATGCAAAGCGTTTGACAGCTTAATCTCATTGACGTCACGGTCACCTCTGACCAACACCGCGACAACTTCTTTTTCCGTTTCATATAGAAGTGTTTTTATGATCTTTTGCGGCGGCACATGTAAAAAATCAGCGACCTCTTCCACCGTATGGGCGCCGGGAGTCGGCACCTCGGCAAGCTGTTTCAAGTCCTCGCAGGGTTTGGCTGTGACATTGGGCTGCGCGGCCTTTTCCACATTGGCGGCATACCCGCATGCTTCCTTTTCACAAAATAGGATGGTAGCTTCCCCGGAATCGGCCAGTACCATAAACTCATGGGTATCACTGCCTCCAATTGCTCCGGAATCAGCTTCTACTGGTCTAAAGCGCAATCCGCACCGCCGGAATACCTGGGTATAGGCGTCGTGCATTTTTTGATAACTCACCTGCAAACCATGCTCATCCCGGTCGAATGAATAAAGATCTTTCATGATAAACTCCCGGCCGCGCAGCAAACCAAAACGCGGCCGCCGCTCATCCCGGTATTTATTTTGAATCTGGTATAGTAAAAGTGGCAGTTGCTTGTAAGAGCTTACCTCACCCCGCACCAGCGCGGTAATTATTTCTTCATGTGTGGGACCAAGGGCAAAATCCCGGTCATGCCGGTCTTTTAAACGGAAAAGTTCCGGTCCGTACACGTCCCAGCGGCCTGACTCCTGCCACAGCTCTGCGGATTGGATAATCGGCATCTGCAACTCCTGCCCGCCCTGGCGGTCCATTTCCTCCCGGATGATCTGATTAATCTTTTTTAACACACGCAGGGCCAGCGGCAGGTATGTGTATACCCCTGCCGCTTCCCGGCGGATAAAACCGGCCCGCAGTAACAGCTGGTGGCTGACTACTTCCGCTTCCGCAGGCACTTCTCTTAATGTAGGTGCAAATAACTCTGTCGTTCGCATAAAACTCCTCCAGACAGTATTTTCTTTCAAGGAGTCAGCATTCAGAAGCCAGAATGCAGAATATTTAAAGACAATAAACCATTCTCTCATTCTGACTCCTGATTCCTGACTCCTGAATATTACAGCAATTCTACCTCTTTCAACAATTCTTCGACAAGCTTTGCTTCTACTACTTTCCGGATAACTTTCCCTTTACGGAAAATAATTCCCACTCCTTTACCGCCGGCAATGCCGATATCAGCCTCCCTGGCCTCGCCCGGGCCGTTAACCATGCATCCCATTACCGCCACTTTTAGCGGCTTGTCCAGGCCTTGAAGTTTTTCCTCCACTTCCTCCGCGATCTTTACCAGTTCGATCTGGGTACGTCCGCATGTGGGACAGGAGATAAGCTCCACACCCCGCTTGCGGATCCCCAGCGACTTTAAGATGTCAAGACCGGCCCTCACTTCGTGGCGGGGATCCCCGGTCAAAGATACTCTAATAGTATCGCCGATGCCTTCATTCAATAATATGCCGATGCCCACAGCGGACTTTATGGTCCCGTAACGGATGGTACCGGCCTCAGTAACCCCGATGTGAAAAGGATAGTCCGTCAAACCCGCCAGCAGGCGGTATGACTCCAGCATCAAAGGGATGTCAGAAGCTTTCAAAGATACTTTAATACTGGTATAATTTAATTCTTCAAGCATTTTTATGTGGCGCACGGCGCTTTCAACCATCGCCGCCGCGGTTACTCCGCCATCCCGCGCAAGCAGTTCTTTTTCCAGCGAGCCGGCGTTTACTCCAATGCGGATAGGCACATTCCTCTCCCTAGCCGCCGCCACCACTTCCTTAACTTTCTCACGCCCGCCGATATTACCCGGGTTTATTCTGAGTCCGTCGACACCCGCTCCGATCGCCGCAAGAGCCAGCCGGTAATCAAAGTGAATATCAGCGATCAGCGGTATATTAATCTCTTTTAGAATAAGAGGCAATGCCTCCGCCGCTTCCCGGTCAGGCACAGCGACCCGGATTATCTGGCAACCTCCGGCCGCCAGTTCATTGATCTGAGAAATGGTGGCGGGAATATCCCTGGTGTCGGTGTTCGTCATCGACTGCACACTTACCGGCGCCCCGCCGCCCACCTGTACCTTGCCGACAAAAACAGGTTTTGTAAGTCTTCTTTTCATCATTATTGCCCCGGCGCCTGGTTGAATATATATAACTGGAGAATATCATTATAAGTAATAACCACCATCAACAGCAGCAGCAGCCCGAGACCTACCAGGTGAATGTAATTTTCTTTTACCGGGTCTACCGGCCGGCCGCCAATCTTTTCCCAGGCCAGAAACAGAATCCGGCTGCCGTCCAGTGCCGGGATCGGAAAGAGGTTAAACAAACCTAAGTTAATACTTAAAAAAGCTGAAAGCTCCAGCAGGAAGAAAAAACCAACCTGCGCCGCCTTGCCAATTTCACTGACCACCCGCACCGGTCCGCCGAGTTCCGCCGGCACTTGCCCGAAAATCATTTTAGCAATGAAGTCAAGGATAGTGACTGTAATCCTTCCAGTCGTCTCTAATCCCAGTGCCAGAGACGGTATCAAACCCATTTTACGGTAGCTGTAAACCGACTTGACGCCAATTTTCCCCTGGCCGTTCTCATCTCTATAAGTGTCGATATCATACTGTTTTTCAATACCATCCCGCGATATAGTCACAGCGATTCTTTCTTCCGGTCGCTCGCTTATCCTGGTGACAATTTTTTCCCATTCCAAGTATTCTCCGTTAACAGCCACAATTTTATCTCCTGCGACAATACCGGCTTTTTCAGCTGGGGAACCGGGAATGACTGCTTCGATCTCAGTTGTTCCAACCTGTATACCTTGAAACATGAAGACAAAAGCCCACAAACCCACCGCCAGAATAAAATTCATCAGCGGCCCGGCAAAAATAACAGCGACACGTTGCCCCACGGTTTTTTTATTAAATCCACGCTCATCATCAGCTTCCTCCTCATTCGGGTCCATCCCAGCCATGCGCACGAAACCACCCAGGGGTAAGGCACGCAGGTTGTAGGAAGTTTCCCCTTTAGGGATACCAAACAGCTTCGGCCCAAAGCCCAGGCTGAATTCATGAACCTTTATGCCAACCAGTTTGGCAATACTAAAGTGACCGAACTCGTGGAAAATAACCAGCATGCCAAACACAAATACCGAAGCGATAAAAGTCAGCAACAAACACACCACCTTGCATTATCATTGGAATCAAGCATTCAGAATTCAGCAGTCAGTATCCAGAATATTTCCAGGCGATAAACCATTCACTCATTCTGACTCATGACCACTGAGCGGTTACAAGGTTCTGATTAATGCGGCCCCAGTTTCCCTGGCCCAAGAGTCAGCCTCCATAATTTCTTCCAAACCAGGCTGTTTTGTCGTCAGATGCTTTTCCATCACTTCACCCACGATAAAGGGAATTGCCTGGAAAGGAATTCTTTTTTTCAAAAAAGAATTGACAGCTACCTCGTTGGCGGCATTAAGCACAGCGGGCAAAGTCCCCCCTGTTTTCCCGGCCTCAAAGGCAAGCTTTAAGGAAGGGAACCTTTCTATATCCGGCTCTTCAAAAGTCAATCCTTGCAAACGAGTCAATTTAAGCCTGGAGCAACAACCCGGCAGTCGCTCCGGATAAGTCAGGGCGTACTGTATAGGCAGCCGCATATCCGGCTGGCCCATCTGGGCTATAACCGACCCGTCCGAAAATTCAACTGCTGAATGAATAATGCTCTGAGGATGTATAACCACTTCTATTTGTTCGTAGCTTACCCCAAATAACCATTTTGCTTCAATAATCTCGAGACCTTTGTTCATTAAAGTAGCTGAATCAATAGTAATTTTATTGCCCATTTGCCAGTTTGGATGAGAAAGCGCCATATCAACAGTTACATTATCCAGCTGTTCTTTACTGAAATTACGAAACGGTCCGCCCGAAGCTGTTAAAATAATTTTTTCCACAGCCCCTCGCTCTTGACCGTTAAGACACTGCCAAATCGCTGAATGTTCGCTGTCAACCGGCAACAAAGCCGACTTCTTTTGCGCAGCCAATTCTATAACCAGATGTCCGGCAGCCACCAAGGTTTCCTTGTTAGCCAATGCGACATCCTTGCCTGCGCTAATGGCGGCAATAGTCGGATATATACCAAGCGCCCCGGTAACCGCAACCAGGACGATGTCAGCTTGCGGCAGCATGGCCAGGTTTTCCAGCCCGGACCTTCCCCAGGCCAAATCCGGAATCCCGCTCCAAACGAGCTCATCGCGTAAATTATTAAGCTCTTGTTCTCTTTCCAATACAACGGCATCCGGCCGGAACTCTCTGATTTGCCCGGCAAGGAGCTGCCAGTGCTTACCCGCCGCCAAACCTACTACTTTAAACCGGTCAGGCAACTGACGGATAACTTCAAGTGCCTGCCGGCCAATTGACCCTGTGCTGCCCAGGATAACAACTCTTTTCATGTCAGACTCCAATAATAATATTCAAGCACTCAGAATGCAGTAGTCAGTAATCAGAATTTAAAGATTTCAAAATGATAAGCTGTTTTTTTATTCTGACCCCTGAATGCTGACTTCTGACTCCTTAGTAGTTAATATCTGGTGTTCAGTAGTCAGCACTCAGAATAATGCAAAGACAATACACTGTTCTCTTATTCCGGCTACTGGCTACTGAATAAGTTATGCTTATTTTGTTTTGATATTTAAAATGCCCGATTTTAGTGCGGCCTGTACGCCAATAAGCAAGACCGGGCCAAGCACCAAACCCAAAACACCCATCAACTTTAATCCGGCATACATTGCCACTAAAGTCGCTAATGGATGCAAACCAAGACTTGCCGAAACGATTTTTGTTTCAAATATCTGTCTTATCAATACTACTACGGCGTATAAAATTGCCAGTTTGATTCCAAAACCCGTATCACCGGAGGCAAAGGACCATGCTAGCCAGGGCAGGTAAATACCCGCCGGTCCGAGAACAGGGATCAGATCGAAAAAGCCTATCAAAAGCCCCATGGTCAGGGCATATTTTGCGCCGATTATGTACAGACCTGTAATGCTAATTATAGCAGTCATAGATATAAGAATGGCTTGAGCACGCAAGTAGCCTAAAAAGGCCGCTGATATTTCCCGCATAACCTCAACAGATTTTTCACCCCACGGTTCCGGAACGAAACGCAGCAATAACTGAACAATCAAATGGCGGTCCCGGGCTAAAAAATATGTGGCCAGCCCGCTCACCAACAAGACAGTGAGAGTGCCGGGCACCAATGAAATATACTGCAGTATTGAATTGACAACCCGAGTGATAAAACCTTCGATGTTCGCGGCAATACTGTTAATATTTTGTTCAAGTGAAGAAGTAACATATGGTGGCAGATTCACATAAAACGTCGTCGCCTTTTCGATTAAATCCTGAAAATAAACCCTTAAATCCGCAGCAATTCCGGGTAGGGAAACTGAAAGCTGAACCAACTCCGCAACAAGTTTCAAGGTTACTACCGTAAAGATAACACCAATTCCCCCAAAGACAATAAGCATGGCAATAAAAGTGGAAACGCCGCGGGGCAGCCTCCCCTTGTGCTGTAAAGCCACAATTATCGGCTCCATAATAATGCTAAAAACCAGCGCGATTATAAACGGCACCAGCACCGGCAATATATACTTAACAGCAATCATAACGATTAACGCAATTATTATCGCATAAATTAGCATAACTAGTTTTTTGGGCATTTACAGGCCACCTCAGCCAATAATAAATAGTCGTACGAAATAATATACCAAAGGAGCGGTAAACAGGGCGCTGTCAAATCGGTCAAGTATGCCGCCATGACCCGGAATTAAAGCGCTGGAGTCTTTCAGGCCGGCCTGCCTTTTAAACGCCGACTCAAGCAAATCACCCACACCGGCGGCAATTCCCAGCATAAAACCTAATAACAACAGCTTGGGTAAAGGTAAAAACGGATAAACAATTCCAAACAAATAAGCGATGATAACACTTCCCAGAAGACCGCCGGAGGCTCCCTCCAGAGTTTTTTTAGGGCTTATCACCGGAGCGATTCGCTTTCTGCCGAAAGCTTTTCCGATAAAAAAAGCAAAAGTATCGCTGGCCCACGTACAGGCAAACATAAAAATAAGCCAGGTCCCCCCGTCGGGAAGGGTACTAATAAGATAAAAATAGCACATCAAGCCCACATAAAGCGTTCCCATCAGAGTACCCGCAATGTCCAGCAGTGAATAACGCGGGTAAAAAGCCACTATCGCGATAAGCTCCAGGAATAAAATGATAGTAATGGTAGGACCAGGATAGCCGTCATGATAAAGATATGCGCCGCCGAGCAATATTAAACCTCCGGCCTGGGCCAGCCAGAATGACGGTTTTATCCCCAATCGGGAAAGCATCTCCGACATTTCTCTCAACCCGAGAAAAACAATTATTCCAGTTAACAGCAACAATGGTATGCCTGCCTGCCAAACAGCCAGGACAATCAAGGGCACACCCACTAAGGCGCTAATAATTCTCTGCAGGAGCACGGCTTCACCAACCTGTCAGGCTGTTTTATATATGTTAAACATTCTGTTTTAAACCGCCAAAACGGCGCTCCCGCCGCTGATAGTCAACCAGGGCGCACAGCAAGTGATAGCGCCGGAATTCGGGCCATAATGTGGAAGTAAACCAAAATTCGGTATAAGCCATCTGCCATAATAAAAAATTGCTTATCCGGTAATCCCCGGAAGGCCGGATTAAAAGATCGGGCTCAGGCTGGCCGGCAGTATACAAGTGGTCTGAGAGCAAATCCGCGTCAATTTGACTGGCTTTATAACGACCTGTTTCTATACCGGCAGCGATTGCCCGGATGGCGTCGATAATTTCTGTGCGTCCCCCGTAATTCAAGGCGATGTTTAATATAAGCCTGTTATTTTCACAGGTTAATTTCACAGCATCAGCCAGGGCATCCCTGGCCGGTTGCGGCAATTCATTCAACCTGCCAATCGGGTTGACACGCACTCCTTTCTTATTAAGTTCTTTCTTTTCCTTATTAAGATACTCCACCAGTAAATCCATCAGAATAATTACTTCTTCCCGGGGTCTCTTCCAGTTTTCCGTAGAAAACGCATATATAGTCAATACCTGGATTCCCAATTCACAGCACAATTCAACTATATCCCTGAGGGTCTCCGCTCCCGCTCTGTGACCGGCGGTGCGCAGCAGCCCTTGCCTTTGCGCCCAGCGTCCATTTCCATCCATGATAATAGCAATATGCTTGGGCAATCTTTTTTTATCAATAATTTTTAGCAAGTCCTGCACTTCCAGCCCTGATTCATCAGACTCTCTCTTACGCCAAAAGTTGACAATTCGATTAATCATAGCAATAAAGCCCTCCAGAATCGCCGGTTGTACATATTTTACCATATAAACAACCCCCTCGTATAGGTGAGGGGGCTGGTCCATTACTCTTCAATAATAGCTCCAGTAGGACAGGCGTCTATGCAGACACCACAATTCTCACACTTTTCCGGATCGATTTTACAAGCATCATCTTCTTCAATAATCGCCTCATTCGGGCAGGAATCCAAGCATGTACCACATGCCACGCATTCATCAGTTATCTTGTAAGCCACCCTCACTACCTCCTTTCTTTGCATATTCGAAGACTGCAGTCAGCACTACTTCACCTGAAACAACAAAATTATATCGCACAACACGCAGTCTGTCACTAGATATCCACCCTCGAACAGGGCGGGTGATTAAAACATCGACAGCCAGCCCCAGTTCCTTGCAACGTTCAAGAGCATCGTCTAAAGGAAGACCAACGAGATCAAGGCGACCGTTCATCTAAACCTGCATTATCTCCTGTTCTTTTGTTGACAAAAGCTGGTCAATTTCTTTTACAAAACGATCGGTTATTTTCTGGACTTCATCCTGGCGGCGTTTTAATTCATCTTCAGACAATTTGCCCTCTTTTTGCGCCGCTTTAAGTTGTTCATTGGTGTCGCGGCGAATGTTTCGCACCGCCACCCGGCCTTCTTCCGCTTTTTTCTTAATAACCTTCATCAAATCAGCCCGCCTTTCCTGGGTCAGCTGAGGTATGGCAAGCCTGATTACCGTGCCGTCACTGGTAGGCGGAATGCCTAGATCGGATTTCATGATAGACCGCTCAATTTCGGGCAAAGAGTTTTTATCCCATGGCTGAATTACCAGGAGTCTGGCTTCTGGCACTGAAATATTAGCGAGTTGGTTGATAGGTGTCGGTGTACCGTAATAGTTGACCATAACCTTATCCAATAGCGCCGGTGTGGCACGACCTGCCCGCAAAGAGGCAAATTCTTTCTTTACTACCTCAACGGTTTTTTTCATGCTGCTTTCGGATTCACTAATAATCTCTTTTGCCATTAAACTCACCCCCGATATAAGTTCCTATTTTTTCTCCAAGGACCGCTTTTTTTATGTTTCCTTCTTTGTTTAAATTAAAAACAATTAACGGTATCTTGTTATCCATGCACAACGAAGCCGCAGTAGAATCCATAACACCAAGGCCACGGTTGATCATTTCGATATAGGAAAGTTCTTTGAATCTTTTTGCATCCGGGTTTTTCAACGGGTCAGCATCATAAACGCCGTCCACTTGCTTCGCCATCAAAATAACCTGCGCCTCAATTTCAGCCGCCCGCAAGGCTGCGGTTGTATCGGTGGAAAAATACGGGTTGCCGGTACCGGCGGCAAAAATTACCACTCTGCCTTTCTCCATGTGTCTGATTGCGCGGCGCCTGATATAGGGTTCGGCCACCGCTCTCATTTCGATAGCAGTCTGCGTGCGTGTATCGACCCCATGCTTTTGCAGAGCGTCTTGCAAGGCAAGGGAATTCATCACCGTGGCCAGCATTCCCATGTAATCAGCCGTCGCCCGGTCCATACCCTTGGCGCTACCGGCAATCCCGCGCCAAAAATTTCCTGCCCCTACCACCACCGCCAATTGCACCCTGGATTCCATTACTTCTTTAACCTGTCTGGCGATAGTATTCACCACATCAGGATCTATACCATAACCCAAAGAGCCGGCCAGAGCTTCCCCGCTTAGCTTTAATACTATGCGCCAGTACTTCGGTGATACCATACAAGGCAAGCCTCCATTTAACGCATTTATTAACGCATTTATTTGTATAAAAAATCATCCTCTAATAATAAATTATTTTCCTATATTACGTGTAGCTGCCTCAACTTCAGCGGCGAGATCATTCTGCCTTTTCTGAATTCCCTCGCCCAACTCATAGCGGGTAAAACGTCTGATATTAATATTTTCACCAATTTTCGCAATCTTTTCTGTCAGCATTTGTTTAACGGTAATATCCGGATCCTTGATAAAAGGCTGTTCCATTAAACATACTTCTTTATAGTATTTTTCTATACGGCCCGTCACCATTTTATCAACTATTTTCTCCGGCTTGCCTTCGTTCAGCGCCTGGGCACGCAGTATAGAACGTTCTTTATCCACTATCTCCGCCGGTACGTCCTCCTTATTAACGTATTCGGGCTTTGCGGCAGCAATCTGCATTGCTATCTCCCTGACAAAAGCTTTGAATTCATCAGTTTTAGCCACAAAATCAGTTTCGCAATTCACCTCTACCATTACACCGATTCGTCCGGCTCCATGTATGTAAGATTCAATCAAACCTTCCGCGGCAATCCGGCCGGCTTTCTTTGCTGCGGCCGCCAATCCTTTTTCCCTAAGATAATCGGCAGCTTTTTCAATATCACCATTATTTTCACTAAGGGCTTTTTTACAGTCCATCATCCCCGCTCCGGTGCGCTCCCGCAGTTCTTTAACCAAACTGGCCGATATAGCAGACATAGTAAAGCTCCTCCTTTGTTAACATCTATTCATACTTATATATTATATCCAAAATTACCCTTAAAACATTCAAATAAGAACTTTTATGGAAGAAAGAAGGCAGGGGTTTCCCGAAAAAACAGCCCCCGCCTGGATATAGCTTATTCCGCTAATTGTTCTCCCTGCTTGCCTTCGAGAACAGCCTCCGCCATTTTACCTGTTAAGAGGCGAACCGCCCTGATTGCATCATCGTTTCCCGGGATAATATAATTCACCTCATCAGGGTCGCAGTTGGTATCTACAATGGCCACAATAGGGATGCCCAGCTTGCGCGCTTCCGCAACGGCAATACGCTCTTTGCGGGGGTCTACGACGAACAACGCTCCCGGCAGCCGTCGCATATCTTTAATGCCGCCTAAAAATTTTTGTAATTTTTCCTTCTCATGCATTAATTGGGCTACTTCTTTCTTTGGAAGAACTTCCATTGTCCCGTTTGCTTCCATGTTTTCCAGTTCATGCAGGCGGTCAATCCTGCGTCTGATAGTCTGGAAATTAGTGAGCATACCTCCAAGCCAGCGCTGATTTACATAAAACATACCGCAACGTTCTGCTTCTTCCCGCACCGACTCCTGGGCCTGCTTTTTCGTGCCGACAAAAAGAATAGAATCACCTTCAAGGGAAAGCTGTTTGACAAAATTATAAGCATCTTCCACTTTTTTGACCGTTTTCTGTAAATCTATGATATAGATGCCATTACGATCTGTAAAAATATAAGGAGCCATTTTAGGATTCCAGCGTCTTGTTTGATGTCCGAAGTGAACACCTGCCTCCAATAGCTGCTTCATAGATATTACACCCATCTGATAAACACCTCCCCCCGCTATGGTTTGTTCCTCCGCTGCCTTCATCTCCGGTAAGTCCCTAACCCGGGCACCCTTACCTGAATCCAGTAACGTGTGTAATTCACACTAAGCCGTATTCTACCATAAAAAACACCCCGGTGCAAGCCGGGGCGGCAATATTTTAAACATATCAGGATTACATTCCCTTATTTTTCGCAGTGCTGAGTTTTTCCAGTTCCTCCAATAAGTGTTCATTTAAAACATGGATATATGTGCCTTTCATGCCAAGAGACTTAGATTCAATAACACCCGCGCTTTCAAATTTGCGCAAGGCATTTACTATAACAGATCTGGTGATGCCTACCCGATCGGCTATTTTGCTGGCTACCAGCAATCCTTCATCACCGCCGAGCTGCTCGAAAATATTCTGGATGGCGTCCAACTCGGAATATGACAAGGTGGCCAGGGCTATTTGCACAGCCGCGCGACTACGGGCATCCTCCTCAATTTTTTTAGCCCGCGAACGGAGTATTTCCAAAGCTACCACCGTTGCCGCGTACTCCCCTAAAATAAGGTCCTCATCAGTAAAGTGGCTGCCGAATCTAGCCAGTACCAGAGTGCCGAGACGGGAACCAGGGCCGGCGATTGGCACCATAGTAGTGACTTTATTGTTAAAACGACATGGTTGTTTTTGATTAAAAACACATGCGTTGCCAACCTGGCTGAAGTTAGCGGAGGTTTCATTTATTTTCATTAAATTCTCATTATACTCTTCGGGAAACCCACCGCGGCCTTCCACAATCTCTCTCATAATGTCACAAACCCAGCCTTTAAGATAAGAATATCCTAAAACTTTGCCACGCTGATCAAGTATATAAATACTTGCTTCAATATTCTTACTAAGAATACTGGAAACTATATTAAAATCTACAGCGTGTCCTACCGACTTCAAAACCAGTTTATTGATAGCGCGTGTCTTCGCGAGCAAGTTATGCATCCTTGTCGTTATGTCCTCCTTATAAAATATACCGACTCAAATCCTCATTTTTAACCACATCAACCAATTTTTCTACAACTTGTTCACGACCTATTTCAATTATTTTATTACTGAGCTCAGGCGCTTCAAAAGACAGATCTTCCAAAAGCTTTTCCAAGATTGTATGCAAGCGGCGAGCTCCAATATTCTCTGTTTGTTCATTAACAGTATAAGCTATTTTTGCGATTTCTTCAAGTGAATTTTTTGAAAATTTAACCGACAATCCTTCTGTGGCCAATAATTCGGTATACTGCTTAATCAGCGCGTTCCTGGGCTCTGTCAAAATCTGTTGAAAATCCTCACAGGTGAGGTTCTCAAGTTCAACACGGATCGGGAAACGTCCCTGAAGTTCCGGAATCAAATCTGACGGCTTGGAAATATGAAAGGCCCCTGCGGCAATAAATAAAATGTGGTCGGTTTTAACCGGACCGTACTTTGTTACAACAGTTGAACCTTCAACAATCGGCAGGATATCACGCTGCACTCCGCCTCTGGATACATCCGGGCCATATCCTTCCCGTCCGGCGATTTTATCAATCTCGTCCAGGAAAACGATACCATCTTCTTCTACCCGTCTTATTGACTCTGACGTAACTTCATCCATGTCAATCAATCTTTGTGCTTCCTGCTGCACCAGGATCTTTCTGGCGTCCCCCACGGTTACTTTACGCTTGCGTTTTTTCTTCGGCAAAAAACCACCGAGCATATCCTGAATATTAACACCCATTTCCTCCATGCCCGAACCGGTAAATACCTCTACCATAGGAGGTTTGTTATCCTCGACTTCAATCTGCACGATTTCATTTTCCAGTTGGCCTTTTGCCAGCTTTTCTTTCAACATGTCTCTTTCAAAATCGATCCGTTTGAACTTTTGGTCCTGGGGGGTGTCGCTCTGTTCATTAGGTTTTGCGGCGCCAAAAAGCATTTCCAGAGGATTGCGCGGCGGAGATTCCGGTACCGGATACGGCGCCAGCAGTTCAATTATTTTCTCTTCGGCGATCTTCATAGCTTTACTCTCTACTTCCACCAGTTTATCCTGCTTGACCATTCTGATCGCCGTTTCCACAAGGTCCCTGATCATGCTCTCAACATCCCTGCCGACATATCCTACCTCGGTAAACTTCGTCGCTTCCACTTTGACGAAAGGAGCCTTTACCAGCTTGGCCAGGCGGCGGGCTATTTCGGTCTTGCCAACGCCGGTCGGACCGATCATTAAGATATTTTTCGGGATTACTTCATCCCTGAAATCTTCAGGCAACTTTTTGCGCCGGTAGCGGTTGCGCAAGGCCACGGCAACAGCTTTTTTAGCCTTTCCCTGACCAACGATATATCTGTCAAGTTCTTCAACAATGCGCCGCGGTGTTAGCTCTTCCATTTCTTAACCTCCCATATCGGTCGTCTGATGCCAGATATCTGACGTTAGAATATGACGTTAGAATATTTATAAAACATAATTACTATTCAGGTATTCAGTATGCTTCGAGACGATAAACCATCCCACATTCTGACTCCTGACTCCTAAGTTATTACGAGACACATTATACTTCTTCAACAATGATATTGTCATTGGTATACACACATATTTCCGCGGCTATGGCCAGCGCCTCCCCGGCAACTTCGCCGGCGTTCAGCTGAGTGTGCCTGAGCAGAGCGCGCGCCGCCGCCAACGCGTATGGACCTCCGGAACCGATAGCCGCCACACCGTCGTCAGGTTCGATTACCTCGCCCCCTCCGGATATGATCAACAAATCTTCCTTGCCGGCCACAATCAAAAGCGCTTCCAGACGACGCAAAATCTTATCAGTACGCCACTCCTTCGCCAATTCAACTGCCGCCCGCTGCAAGTTGCCGTGGTATTCCTCCAGCCTCCCCTCGAACTTTTCAAACAAGGTAAAGGCATCCGCAACGGAACCGGCAAATCCGGCCACGACTTTATCTTTATACAGTCGCCTTATTTTCCTGGCTCCTTTTTTCATAACCGTATTCTGGCCGAAAGTAACCTGCCCGTCACCGGCGACTGCTACTTTCCCATCCTTTTTTACCGCAACAATTGTCGTAGCGTGAAACATTGTCATACTCCCTTCACCTTAAGAATCAATAATGCAAGCAACGGTCCGCAAACCGCTAACTCACTCCTCCGCCCGGGGATGGGCTTTTCGATAAACTTGCTTCAATCTCTCACCCGTAACATGTGTATAAATCTGTGTGCTGGACAGGCTGATATGGCCAAGCATTTCCTGAACTGAACGAAGATCCGCCCCGGCGTTCAATAAATGAGTGGCAAAGGAATGGCGGAGCGTGTGCGGGCTTATTTTCCTTTCAATACTGACCTTTTTTACATACTTGTCAACTATTTTACGTACTCCCCGCTCTGATAGCCTTTCACCCCACCGGTTAAGAAAAACAGCACTATTCAAAGATAAGGACGGTATTTTAGCGGCAAACATGGTTTCAGCGTGAGCCTGCTCAGCGCCTTTCGTTTTTCTGCCGGAAGCGATACTCAATAATTGCAGGCGGGCATCCTTTAAGTAACGCGACAGGGCGTTTACCGCCTGCGAGCCTAAAGGCACCAGCCTTTCACGCGCTCTTTTACCCATTACCCGGACGTACCCCGCGCCAAGGTCCAGATCACCTTGATTCAGGGATACCAGTTCGTTAATCCGCAGCCCTCCGGCGTACAGGGTCTCCAGGATTGCCCGGTCACGCATCCCCAGCGAATTCCCCGAATCAGGCGCTTCTACCAGCAGTTTTGCCTCATTTTCATACAAAAAACGAGGCAAGCGCTTATCCAAACGAGGGTTGGACAGCTTTGCCACAGGGTTTTCCTCAACTATTTCCTCCCGCTTCAAGTAGCGGTAAAACGACCGCCAGGCCGCCAGGCGCCTGGCAATGGTAGCTCGCGAAAGGCCTTTTTTTTGCGAGTAAGCAAGGAAGCTGCGAAAAATTCGGTGGTCCAGGTCCGCCGGGTGAATAACGCAATCTTTTTTATTAATCTGACGAGAAATAAACTCCAAGCCATGAAACAAGTCTTTCTGGTAGTTTTCCACTGTTTTCGGAGAGGCATTTTTTTCTGTTTTCAAGTAAATTAAAAAGTTGTCAATGTAGCTGTACATGGTAATTCCTTTTTAAACAACGGCTTCTTTGAACTTCTTTATAGATTCCAGCGCTTTTTCGGCAATCAACCGGTAGCGCTCTTTTTTATCCTTGATTTTTGCCTTTTGCCTGAGGAAAAGACCGAAAGTGATATTCATCGGCTGAAAATGAGACGGATCAGCGGTAGTAATGTAATACGCCAATGAACCGTGCGCGCTCTCCCGCGGGAAAGCAACCGGTTCCCTGCCGCTAACCAGCAGCGCCGCGTTTATCCCTGCCATCAAACCGGATGCCGCAGACTCGACATATCCTTCCACACCGGTTATTTGGCCGGCGAAAAAAAGGGACAGTCGTTTTTTACACTGGAAAGTAGGCAACAACAATACCGGGGCGTTAATAAACGTGTTCCTGTGCATCACTCCGAACCTGGCGAATTCCGCGCTTTCAAGCCCGGGAATTAGCCGGAAAACCCGGCTCTGCTCGTTCCATTTCAGAGCGGTCTGGCAACCTACCAGATTAAACAATGTTCCTTCAATATTATCCTGTCTTAATTGTACAACCGCATAAGGTCTCCTGCCTGTGCGCGGGTCAGTCAAGCCGACTGGTTTGAGCGGTCCGTATAAAAGAGTTTCCTGGCCGCGCGCCGCCAAAGCTTCTACAGGCATACATCCTTCAAAATGTTTCTCCTGCTCAAATGCATGCCGCGGCGCCTTCGCGGCATGCACCAGGTCATTCCAAAATATTCCATACTCTTCCTTGTTCATCGGGCAGTTTAAGTAAGCCGCCTCGCCTTTATCATAACGGCTGGAACGAAATATCTTCTCCATATTTAAAGATTCATACGTTACAATTGGAGCGACAGCGTCATAAAAATACAAATACTCTTCTCCAGTATACTCTCTAATGCTCCTTGCCATGGCTTCCGCCGTGAGCGGCCCGGTGGCCAAGATAACCACCCCATCTTTAGGAATCCGCAGAATCTCTTCACGGTTAATTTCCACCATGGGATGCGCGGACAATTTCTCAGTAACCCGGCCGGCAAAAGTATCGCGGTCAACGGCGAGCGCGCCGCCGGCCGGTACTTTTGTTTCTCCGGCGCACTCCATAATGAGAGAATCAAGCAGGCGCATCTCTTCTTTCAAAAGACCGACCGCATTTGTCAAAGCAGCCGCGCGCAAGGAATTGCTGCAAACCAGTTCCGCAAAATCCCCCGTACGATGCACAGGTGTCTGCCTGCCCGGCCTCATTTCATACAGCCTGACTCTTACTCCTCGGTTTGCCAATTGCCAGGCTGCCTCGGCTCCGGCCAGACCTGCTCCGACAACGGTTACCACCCGTTCTTCCATTATTCCTCCCTTGTTTCCTTGAACAGCCGCGTCAATAAATTATACCTTATTGCGACAATATTTCTTTGCCGGTTACTTTGTTTTTCGGGTTTTTCTTCACTCTGCTCTTACCTTTATTACTTGAGACAACCTTATGGCTGCATTTTTCATTTATACAGCGCAGGTTTATTTTGTTCCCGGCCCCTTTTTTTTCAACCATCAAGCCGCCGCAAGCGGGGCACTTTTCTTTCGCTGGCTGATCCCAGATGGTAAAATCACATTCCGGGTAGCGGCTGCAACCGTAGAACTTTCTCCCTTTTTTTGAGCGCCGGGCAACCAGTTCTCCCTCACAGCGCGGGCAGCCAACACCGGTCGGTTCTAACAACGGCCTTGTGCTGCGGCATTCCGGAAAGCCCGGACAGGCTAAAAACTTGCCGTAACGGCCCATTTTGATCACCATATTGCGCCCGCATTGCTCACAAATTTCATCCGTGACTTGGTCTGCCACCTGAACACGGCCAATCTCTTTATCTGCTTTTAGCAGAGTCTGATTAAACGGGGTATAGAACTTGTCAAGAACTTGAACCCAGTTGACCGTGCCTTCTTCAATTCTGTCCAGATCCTCTTCCATACCCGCGGTAAACTCAATGTCAATTATATTTAAAAAATGTTTCTTTAATAAGTCAACCACTGTCGCGCCCAATTCCGTAGGGTAAAGCTGTTTTTTATCCCTAACCACGTAACCTCTCTTAATAACGGTCTCAACAATGGGAGCATAGGTGCTCGGCCTTCCTATGCCTTTTTCCTCCAAGGTCTTCACCAGCGTCGCGTCCGTGTAACGCGGCGGCGGCTGGGTGAAATGTTGTTTTGGCGTTAAGGAACGCGCTTCCACACTTTCCCCTTCGCGCAACTCCGGAAGCAGTTTTTCCTCATCTTTTTCTCCATCATCCCTGCTCTCGGTATAAACTTTCATAAAGCCCGGGAATTTTATTATTGAGCCAGTGGCCCGGAATACATAATCCCCGGCGCTTATTTCAATACTGGTTGTATCAAAAACAGCCGGACTCATCTGGCTGGCCAAAAAACGGGACCAGATCAGCTTGTAGAGCTTATACTGATCATTAGTCAGGAAACTTTTAATTGAGTCCGGCTCCCTGTTAATCGAAGTCGGACGAATAGCCTCATGAGCATCCTGGACCTTGCCTTTTCCCGCTGTTTTTGCAGCATACCTGCCTACATAACTTGCCCCGAACCGTTCACGCAGATAATCATGCGCTTCACCGCGGGCTGTTTCCGACACCCTGGTAGAGTCGGTGCGGATATACGTTACCAGGCCGGAGGTTCCTTCCTTCCCGAGATCAAGCCCCTCATAAAGCTGCTGGGCAATCATCATGGTTTTCCTTGAAGTAAAATTCAGCTTCCGGTACGCTTCTTGCTGAAGGGTGCTTGTAATAAAAGGCGGCGCAGGCCTGCGGTTTTTTTCCTTACGGGCGACTTTAGTTACGGTATAATCCGCGCCTTTAAGTTTTGCCAAGACTTCCCGTACCTTTTCCTCGCTGCCTAATTCAATTTTTTCCCCTAGATAGCGAAACAATCTCCCTTCAAAAGGGGCGTTTCCCGTTTTTATAAAACTACCGGTAAGAGTCCAGTATTCCTCCGGTTCGAAAGATTCTATCTCCTCTTCACGGTCACAAATCAACCTGACGGCCACCGATTGAACCCGTCCCGCACTGAGCCCTTTCTTGACTTTCCGCCATAGCAGCGGACTTAAATTATAGCCTACCAGTCTGTCAAGAATGCGTCTGGCTTGCTGCGCGTTCACCAGATCGGCGTCAATCACCCTGGGATGCGTCACGGCGTTCCGAATGGCTTGCTTGGTTATCTCGTTAAACTCAATACGGCAAGGCTCATTATCAGGTATTTCGAGAATGTTCTGGAGATGCCAGGCAATGGCTTCCCCTTCCCGGTCGGGGTCGGAGGCAATCAACACCTGGTCCGCTTTTTTCTCAGCCGCCCGCAAATCCTTAATAGTATTGCCTTTGCCCCGTATAGTAATATATTTCGGGTTGAATCCGTTTGATATGTCAACCCCAAACTGGCTTTTGGGCAAATCGCGCACATGCCCCATGGAAGCCTTAACCATATATTTTTTACCCAGAAACTTGCTTATCGTTTTTGCTTTTGCCGGGGACTCTACGATTACCAAAGTTTTTGACAAACAACACACCTCATTTTATATCACCTGGCTTTTATTGCCACCTATTATAGCATATTTTTAAAAAACTAATCTATCCCACCAATTTTTTATAACATATTCCGGCCCGTCCGGGTATAAAATTTACCCGGCAGCTGCCTGGTCAAACCTTTTATTTCCAGATACATTAAAGCCGCCATAACTTTTTGGGGGACAAGCCCGGACTGTTTAATCAATTCATCCAGGGCAACCGGCTCTAAAGAAAGCAAGCGGTACAGCGCTTCTTCCTCCTTACTCATTTTTACCAAACTTTCACCATCTGAATCCGGGAATGGAAAAAGTTTATCCATGCCGAGTTCATCAAGGATATCACCGGCGCCTTCAACCAGCCTGGCCCCTTGTTTAATCAAGCGGTGCGGTCCCCGGCTCAGGGGATTGACCACATTCCCCGGCACCGCCATGACATCGCGGCCCTGTTCCAGGGCAAAATCCGCCGTAATCAGGGCGCCGCTTCTCTCACCGGCTTCCACAACCACAGTGCCGAGAGACAAACCGCTGATAATACGGTTGCGGGCCGGGAAATGCCAGGCTTCAGGCGGTGATCCGGGAGGAAACTCGCTAATTACGGCTCCTTTTTCCATTATCTGCTCCATAATTCTTTTGTTTTCCCTGGGATAAACTATATCCGGCCCGCAGCCAAGGACGGCAATAGTTCTGCCGCAGCCTGCCAAGGCTCCCTTATGCGCGATGGTATCAATCCCCCTGGCCATACCGCTAACAACAGTTATCCCTACGGCGGCCAAATCCCTTGCCAGCTTTTCCGCCACCAGCTGGCCGTAGGGTGATGGTTTCCGTGCTCCCACCACCGCCACGGCGAGGTTATCGGCGGCTTTCAGGAAACCCCGCACAAAAATTACCGGAGGAGGGTCATAAATTGAAAGCAACTTCCCGGGATAACCGGGTTCGTTGTGGCAAACGAAGGAGATTCCTGCAGATGATAATTTAGCGGCCAGCTCATCAAGCTCCAGCCCGGCTTTGCGCCGGGCCAGGCCGGCCGGTCCTTCAGCACCCACCCCCGGCGCTCCCGCCAACTCTTGCGCGGTTGCTTCCCACGCCGCCTTCACCGAGCCGAAATATTCGATAAGCGACCAAACACGCTTACCCGAACCAGGCAAAAGATACTGCCATCCCAACCAGTATATTCTGTCTTCCAAAAGTTTTCTCCCCCCGGCATTTCTTTCGCCCTTCTTTTCGGGGTAAAGACAACATCTTCCTGCTTTTCGGCAAAATTTTATTTTAGCGCGGTTAATTAAACAGGTAAAAAGGATGCCAGGAAGCATCCCTTTTTAATTAACACTACACCATGTAAATTAAATTCTCATCTTCTGCTGGTGCCGCCTTGAGCGGCACGGATGTTTTTTAATGTTATGTCCTAACACAAAATGTTTTTTGTTTACTGCAATGGTTGTGTAGATGTTGACGAAGCCGGTTGGGCAGCAGGATTTGCCTTGACCTCCACCTGGGATTCACCACAGCCCAACATCGACTGTATTTGTGAAAGCAAATGCGGCGCCATGTCGATTAAACGATCAGCCAGCATATTCCCATCCACCGGGAGCATTCTCACCTGCCCATTGCCGACGACCAGAAAACCAATTGGTTTTACTGAAACTCCCGCGCCGCTCCCGCCTCCAAAAGCGGGTCCTTGCGCATCTCCTTCACTCTGTTTGGCATCCCGGCCGGATTCAAAATTGCCGCCTCCCGCCACAAAGCCGCAGGCGACACGCGAAACAGGAATGATCACGGTTCCATCCGGCGCCTCGACAGGATCGCCAACAACCGTATTCACATCCACCATTTCCCTGATACTTTCCATGGCCGTTTTCATCAATCCTTCAATAGGATGGTTTTCGGGCATACTGTCCCCCACATTTCTTTTTCTAAATAATCTTTCCTGTAAAAAAAGTAAATATACGATTATTTATACTCCTGCTTCAGCCTCCAATGTTCGACAGATGATAACAATATACTAATAACGAGACAGCAATATTAACGGTTGACGAAATTAAGAAAGCCCTTGTGCGTAAAAAATAATTCAGATTTGTCAGGTACCATATCATGGTATAAAAAGAATTAAACCATTTTCAATAATCCATCCAACGTCTGTCTCCGGCTAAGCACCTCGCCGTAAATATCCCCTTGTATTTCAATACGGTTAAATATTGTTTTCATATTAAAATCCTGCGGATGTACATCTCCTCTTTCCACCTCGCTCCAGTCTAACGGAGTTGATACCGGAGCGCCGGGCAGAGGCCGCAGCCCGTATTGAAAGGCCATTGTCTTACCCCTGCCGTTTTGCAAGTAATCAAGATAAACTTTACCCGCCCTCTTGTCGACTTTTCTCTCGACAGTTGCCTTGTCTGGACATACTCCCGTCACAGTTTCCGCCACGAATTTCATTGCATTTGTAACAACCCGCCATGAATAAACCGGTTTGATCGGGATAAACAAGTGCAATCCACTGGCCCCGGACGTTTTCGGGAAACCAGCCAGCCCGCATTGCTCCAAAACGCCGCGCACCAATAATGCAACCTTCATCGTGTCACGAAACGTGGCCCCTTCAGCTGGGTCCAAATCCATCACAGCCAGATCCGGGCTTTCCAGATTTTCTATTCGTGCAAGCCAGGCATGCATCTCGATACAGCCTTGATTGGCTAACCAAACCAGGGTGGCTGCGTCGTTGCAAACAATGTAGTTCACAACCTTTTCGGAGTGTTCGACCGGATGCCTGATGATCCAGTCCGGCGCGTAGTCGGGACACTCCTTCTGGTAGAAGGGCCCGCCGTCCAGGCCGTCCGGGTAGCGTTTCATCACTAACGGGCGGTTGCAGAGATGCGGTAGGATGTGTGGCGCTATATCGGAGTAATATTTGACCAGATGGGCTTTGGTCAGTCCCTCAGGCCAGATCAGCTTATCAAGATTGGTTAGCTTAACCTCGCGGTCGCTGACCTTCACATAGGATTCCTTCACTAAGACACACCTCATTTACTTTCCGCTTGTATTATTACAACCGGTATTCATCCGATTGGCTTGTCCCTGCGAATGCCCCGTTAGAAACATTGCGTTACCATATTATGGTTAATATAAATACCAAACAGCAGGTTATTGCCTATAGTTGGATATAATAAAAAATATTTGTACTTATCTTAAAAAGTATGAATATCAACCCATACTTTTATTATTTAATAATATTCGAACAATATTACTCGTTTGTTCAAAAAATGTTCAAATATAAAAGCTATAATAATATAAAAAACGTGAGGAGTGATTGGCCATTAATAAATATCATCCCAAAGATAATTTTTTAATTGCTAGAAAATTATTAAACAAAAAACCATTGTTCATCATATTATCACTATTATATTTGGTTATTTATTTATCTAATTCACATATATTGCTGGCAAATGCATTAGAATTACCTGCTAATGCCATTTCTCAGGCCAATATATCTAATAGTAATTTGAACAGTGAATTAGATAGCGCTATTTTGACGGAAATGAACAAATATAATATTATCGGGGTTTCTGCAGCATTTGTTAAAGACGGTCAGGTTGTCTGGTCAAACGGTTACGGGTGGTCGGATCTGGAAGAGAATAAGCAGGCCACTCCCGATACGATTTACAGATTGGCTTCTGTATCTAAAACCATTACCGCCACCGCGCTGATGCAGCTTTGGGAACAGGGCAAATTCGGACTTGACGATGATATAGGTGATTATTTGGGGTATGAAGTCAGAAATCCTGATTATCCTAATGACAAAATCACTTTTAGAATGTTGCTAACACACACGTCCAGCATTCTGGACGGAAGCAGTGAGGGAGGTTACAACAAGGCTTTGAATTCCGCAAACCCGCCTCTCTTAAAGGACCTTTTGGAGCGCAACGGAACTGCATACAGTGATTTGACTTGGGGTGATTACAGGCCGGGCGCGAATTTCAACTACTCAAATTTTTGCGCGGGAATTATCGCTTGCCTGGTAGAGAATATTTCCGGCGAACGTTTTGACCAATATGCCATTAATCACATATTCAAGCCGCTGGGAATGGATGCCGCTTATGACGCGGCTGATATAGCCAATGTTGACAATATCGCCGTTCTTTATCGTTATAGTGACAGCGGCAGCATTGTCCCTGTTTATGACAACTATCAGGCAGGTGAAACACCGCAAAAGAAAGAATACGGATTGCCTTTGGGCAACTATTATATCGGACCCGCCGGCGCGGTAAGAGCCAGTGTGACGGATCTGGCGAAATTCATGATTGCCCATATGAATGGCGGAGTATATAACGACGTGCGGATATTGAACAAGGATACGGCAGATTTAATGCACCAGATGCAGTGGTCCGGCAACGGTATGGACGGCTTTTACAAAAAAATGGGGTTAATCTTTCACATTACCGATCAATTAGCAGGGCGGCAGCTTGTTGGACATGCTGGTGAGGCTTATGGCTTGTTAAGCGATATGTATTTTGCTCCTGATGAAAATTGCGGGGTGATTTTCGTAACCAACGGTGGCAACTACAGCTTTTCAAGCAACGGTTTTACCGACATTGAAAGTGGAGTAATAAATCAAATATTTGATAAATTGACTAACCAGCCAAGTTAGTGCCACAACAATTATTCTCCCGTCACTGCCGGGCATTCGCCGGGTGCTTTATCCCAGCGCAAGCCACGATAGACAGGATGCCGGAGACAACCGCCAGCCGTAGTGGTCAGGTACTCCACCGAGCAAACAAGCAAGGGCCGCGCCCATCTGGTGCGGCCGCTTTCATTTGCCGGGATGTCTACAAGAGGCGCGTCAGCTGTTTCAATTTTACGCAATCCGTCCAGTAGGATTTCCGCTTCTTGTTCATTAAAACCTGTCCCTACCTTACCCTGGTAAACCAGTGCGCGGTCCCTTATGCCGCCCAGTACTAGTGAACCCAGACCCCGGCCGTTCACGCCCGGCTGATAGCCGCATATAACCAGATCGGCCTCTCTGGTGTTTCTGAACTTTTTCCAGTAGGCCGAGCGGCGGCCCGGCAGGTAGATACCTGCCAAATTCTTAGCGACAGCACCTTCCAGTCCTTCTTTGATGCAGGCGTTGTAAAAATTAACTCCATCTCCGCGCACATACCGGGACAGCAGAATATCATCTCCAGGCAAAATCATATCTTTCAAAATATCTTTTCTTTCAGCCAGGGACAGTTTCATTACCGGTTTACCATCCGCATACAACACGTCGAAAGCAATAAAAACAGCCGGGTGCAAATAAGCCCTGTTGTTTTTAGTGGAATGGGCCGTCTTGCCGCGCAGCTGCAACCCGGCAAAGGAAGGTTTCCCTTGCTCTAAAACAATAATTTCACCGTCAATAATTGCCGGCAATCGCCGCACTTTTTTATGCAAATAGGCCAACTCGGGAAACCTGCCGGTAATATCGATCAGGTTGCGGGAACGGATTGCTGTATGATCATCCAGATAAGCCAGGCCGCGATAGCCGTCCCATTTTACTTCATACAAATACGCGGCGCTGTCAAAAGGTTCCGCGCTTACAGCCAACATCGGACGCAGCATTGGTAAACTTTCACCGCTCATTACCGGTTACACCTGCTTTAAGATGTTTTTCGCTTAGCCGCAGTCTTTTCCGGCTGCTCTTTTTTTTGTGATTTTCCTTTTTTATCCCGTTCTTCTCTGGCCAATTCAATGCTTGCTTTTAACGCTTCCATCAAGTCGACAACCTTGCCGGTTTCCGCTTTTTCGGGCACCGCCACAGCTTCACCGGCTATTCTGGCCTGAATTACTTCCATAAGGGCCTGCCTGTATTTATCGTTGTATTTTTCCGGCCGGAATTCAGCCGACAGGCTGTTGATCAGGTTTATTGCCATTTTCACTTCATTCTCATACAAGTCAACCTGGTAATTAAACTCCGGCAACACATCGGCCTGTCTTATTTCATCCGGGTAATGCATGGTGCTCATTACCAGGATATTCTTGCTCACCCTGATTGCCGCCAAGGCTTCCCGGTTGCGTATGACGACTCTGGCCACCGCCACTTTGCCGGTATCTGCCATGGCCCGTCTAAAAAGTTCATATACTTTGGCGCCACCGTCGCCCGGAGCCAGGTAATAAGCTTTTTCATAATAAACCGGGTCTATTTCCTCAAGATTGACAAAATCCATGATTTCTACGCTTCTGCCGCTTTTGGCGCCGGCCAGCTTTTCAAAGTCGTCCTCGTTGATAACAACGTATTTCCCTTTTTCGTATTCGTACCCCCTGACGATTTCCTCCATAGGCACTTCAACCTGGCAATACGGGCAATAACGCCTGTACTGCACCGGACTTTTACATTTCTCATGCAAGTAATTGAATTTGATGTCTTTCTGCTCAGTTGCGGCATATATCTTCACAGGCACGTAAACCAAGCCGAAGCTTAACGCGCCTTTCCATATCGGGCGAATTTTAACCACCACGTTTCAATTTTAAATATCATTCCACCGGTCTGCTTTAATTTTTTACACCTGCGATACCGGATATTTTATTAATATAAAATTCAGTAAGAGACTCGGCGATTTCCATAGTGCTCCCTTCGCTGAAAACCCGGCAGACGGGCTCGTCCGGGTCCGGCAGCACCAAAGCCCAGCCATCCCGGTGATAGACTTTCACACCGTCCAGCAGTTCCAACCGGCTGGTGGGAGGATCTTGAATCAGGTACCTGATCACTCGGCCCTTCGCTTCCCAGGAAACCGGAACTTCCCGCCTGTCTGTAAAAAACGACGGTATTTCATCCAGCATCTCCGACAAAGAAGTATCGTGACGCGCCATTAGCTCTAAAACTCGAACCAGAGCTGAAAGAGCGTCAAAGTGCAGGAAAAATTGGGATATTCCCTCCAGGCCTGCATCACCGCCGGTCAGCACTTTATCCAAGAAGTCCTGCAGGGCGGTCTTGGTCCGCACCACCCTGCCCTGATAGCGCTCCGCCAATTTCTCTATTGCCCTGGGAGCGGTCACCGGCACCACAACTGAGCCTCCACCCCCCTTCAGGATAACCAAAGAGATTAAAGCAATAAGCAAATCGTCTTGTACAACCCGCCCTTTGTTATCTATTAAAATAAGGCGGTCGGCGTTGGGATCCAGCACCGCGCCTGCGTCAGCGCCGGTTTCCATAACCGTGCGGGTGAGAGACGGCAGCATTTCCTGCCAGGAACGCCAACTGCGGTATTCCGCGCAACCCGCTTTAAGGCTGTCATCTGCCAAGGAAAGCCCCAGCTCGCCACATAGACCGGCAACAAACGCTTCAAGGTTGATTCTGTCATAACCCAACAGCAGTTTAAACCCGGCTCCCCGCAAGCTGTTTCCGTTCAGCCCGGCACAGACGGCTGAAATATAACTTGATGACATGTCATGTACCGCTGCAGGCGATTTAATCCTGCTTGCTTCAACCCGTGGAAAATCTTCCCTGGCCAGCGCATTCTCAATCTTTCGCTCCAGTCCTCTGGAGATGTTCCCGCCACGGGCGTCCGTAAAAATCATCACCAGCTTGTCTGGAGTTAAAGGTGAAACCTTGATATGCACACCCCCTTTGCAATTCAGGGAACGTACACTGTAACGGTGCATCGGTGTGATACCTGTCCCCAGATCCAAAACCTCGGCACCCGCCGACTGCAATCCGCTGATTACCGCCTCCTTGATCATCAGTGACGCATTGTAACTGTCGCCACTCACGGCAAGACGCGCCCCGACTCCGGATACAGAACCAAAGGCGGCGCCTACTCTGGCGGCAAATTCAGGGGTGACTTCCATGTTGATGAGTCCGCTGATCCCCTCGAAACCAAAAATTTTCTTAGGGGAACATGTCCCCCAGATCAGACTCTGCCGTACGGTAGCACCGGTTTCCACCAGTTTGTGAGGCCATAACTTGACATCGGGCTTTAAAAGACTGTTTTCCATGATAATAGAATCGTCGCCCACCACCGCGCCTTCATAAATACCGGCCTGTGACTGTACCTGGACCCGGTTACCCACCACCGCGCCCCGCAGGGCCGCGCCTGTTCCCACGTAAACATTGTTCCAGAGCACGCTTCTTTTAATGGACGCCCTCTCGCGAACCAGGCAGCCAGGACCCAGTACGGTAAAGGGTTCAATCATCACGCCCGCATCCAGCTGGCAGTTGGACCCGATCAGGGCGGGGCCTTTTATTGACGCTTGCGGATTGATGAAAGCCCCTTCCTCCACCCAGACACCAGGTGATGATTCTGTACCCGGAATATTAATGTTTACTTTACCTGACAGCGCTTCATGATGTGCCTGCAAATATTGGGTCAGATTCCCGATATCGCACCAGTAACCCGAGAGAACCAGGCCGAATAATGGCTTCTTATTCTTTAAAAGCAATGGAAACAAGTCCTGGCTGAAGTCAAATTTCTGACCGGGAGCGAAATATTCCAATACTTCCGGCTCAAGCACGTAAATCCCGGTGTTGACCGTATCGCTGAAAACTTCACTCCAACCGGGCTTTTCCAGAAATTGAGTTATTTTTCCGTCCTTACCGGTGATCACCACCCCGTATTCCAGCGGGCAATCAACCCTGGTAAGCACCAATGTAGCCATCGCACCCTGTTTTTTATGAAATTCCACCGCCCGGGAAAGATCCAAGTCTGTTAAAGCATCCCCGCTAATCACCAAGAAAGTCTCGTCGAGAAAACCGGCCGCGTTTTTAACACTGCCGGCAGTTCCCAAAGGAGTTTCCTCAACAAAATACTGTAGATGCACACCGTATTCCGCGCCATTGGAAAAATGATCGCGGATTGCTTCCGGCTGGTACTGCAGAGTCACACCGATATCAGTGATGCCGTTTTTTTGCAGCAGCTCAACTATATGCGCCATAACCGGCCTGTTTAATAACGGAACCATCGGCTTGGGTCTGCCGCAGGTGAGCGGTCTGAGACGCGACCCCTCACCCCCGGCCATAATAATTGCCTTCATGAGATACCCTCCGTTTGCACGTCTAACTATATCTGGTCAGCATCCGGCCTACCCGGTCGAATATTTTTTCCTGCCGGCCGGTTGGCAGCCGGGGAGCGCTCCGGTGCGCTTCCCACACTTCCTGGTAAACTGAGGCTGTTTGCCAGGCTATTTTCCCCCAGTTAAACTCGTTTAAAACCCGGCTATAAGCGTTTTCTCTCAACTTATCACCAAACTGAGGCTGCTTTAGGATCGCCAAAATGTTCTGCGCCAGGGAATGGCTGTCACCGGTATATGTTTTCAGACCATCAATGCCATGGTTGACAATTTCACCGAGTCCGCCGCTGTCGGAAACCACTACCGGTGTCCGGGCGGCCATCGCTTCCAGGGCCACAATCCCAAAAGGCTCGTATAAACTTGGGAAAACAGCCACGTCTGCCCAACCGTACAGGTTGTTCCGAACTGTGTCATTTATGTACCCGGTAAAGTACACCCTGTTCGCGATGCCGCTAAGCATCGCCTGTCTCTTCAGAGAGTCCATAAAGGGGCCTTTGCCTGCGATAACAAACTTGGTCCGGGGATGATGAGCGAGAATTTCAGGCGCCGCGTCCAGCAAAACTTGAACTCCTTTTTCTCTAACCAGCCTGCCCACATAGAAAACTATCTGCTCATCAGGGGCGGCATAATCACTGCGCCGGGCATTACTCTCGCGGATTTTAAAATTAGTGTGGTCGACCCCGTTTGGAATGACCTTTATTTTATCTTGGGGAATCTGAAAAACATGTCTCAATTCGCCTTCCATATAATGGCTGCAGCAAATCACCCGCCAGGATTCATAGGCGAGCCACCACTCGATATCGCTGATATGCCTTTGAATATCATTATGCAAGCCGTGATTCCGTCCATATTCAGTAGCGTGCAAGGTAGCGACCAAAGGAATCTTCCAAGAGTGTTTGAGCGCTCGCGCAGCATAAGCGACCAACCAGTCGTGGGCATGCAGGATGTGGATTTCACCCAAATCGCCTGAAATTGAAATAGCACGTTCCAACAAGGCAACGTTAAACTGCGCAACCCAGGTGACAAAATCAGGTGATGATATTTGATACGGTTCAACCCGGTAGACTTTAACCCCGTGCACTTTTTCATAAGCGGGAGTTCCCTGGCCGCCTGAGGTAATCAGGTGAACATCCACCCCATTTTCCGTCAGAGCGTTAGTCAAGTCATAAACGTGCTGAGCCAGACCGCCGACACTTTTAGGCGGGTACTCCCAGGACAACATCAGCACTCTCAATAATTTCAAACCCCCTTAAACCTATTGTTTTATAAACACTAATAACGTTGACTCCCGTCATGAATTTGAAAGCTCCAATTTGCCCCATTATTATTATCCCAGTTATTCGCGCTATCCTTGAAGCAAAAGTTTAACCTGCCTTCAAAGTTTTGCACGGTAATATCACTCACCCAGCCCCAACCGGTATGTTCCATTCGCATATCATGCACCTCGCGCCAATCTTTATCCCGGCCATAACCATAGTGCAGGTAAACCTGTCCGTTTCCTTCCTTGCCAAGCAAGCCGTTATAAAAAACTGTTACCTCCTGCCCCGCGGTAATCGGGGTTGGATCTACCACAACACCACCGGGGTAATCAGCTTCACTCATAGCTTTGAGCCGCGCCTCACCTTCACCGAATCTAGTAGGGTTAGCCAAGATAATCAACTCCTCGGAAAATTTTTCTTTATTAGTATGGTTGGCAAATTAATTTTTATACTTACCCATAAACCATAAAAAGCATCATTTCCCAAAGCGACAAAAAACCGGATGGAATCATCCATCCGGTTAAATATTAAGTCAATTTTTCTATCCTCACCACTGCATATATAGATAAAATGCTTTTTCATCATTAATCAAAATTAAACCCGCCGAATTTCCTGAAGTGAGCAGCCAGACCACCGTCGTTCAAAATCTTGATCATTACAGCCGGCAGCGGCTTGATTGGAATCGTGTTCCCTTTTGTTTTATTATTGATCACTCCGGCTGCCAGATCTACAACTATTTCATCCCCCTGGTCAATCTGGTCGGTGTCGCACTCCACCACAGGCAGACCTGTATTAATAGCGTTACGGTAAAAAATACGGGCAAAAGATTTAGCCAGTACAGCACTTACGTCCGCGTATTTGATCGCCAGGGGAGCCTGCTCGCGGGAAGAACCACAACCAAAATTGGAACCACCGACAATAAAGTCGCCTGACGAAACTTTTTCGTAAAAATCCGGGTCAAGGTCTTCCATTACATGCTTGGCCAGTTCCCTCATATCAAGCGTTTTAAATTTATATTTGCCTGAGATAATATAATCCGTATTTACATCGTTGCCAAATTTATGGGCTTTTCCGCTAAACTCCATAAAAACACCTACTTTGCAAATTATTCTAACATTAATTATTTATTATATGAATTCCCGCGGGTCGGTTATCTTCCCGGTCAAAGCGCTGGCGGCTACTGTGGCGGGAGAGGCGAGGAAAATCTCAGCATTAGAGTTACCCATCCTTCCCTTGAAATTCCGGTTGGCAGTTGAGATAACCGTTTCACCATCGGAAGGCACACCGTTGTGCGTACCCACGCAAGGGCCGCAGCCGGGTGTAACTATAGCCGCGCCGGACTCTACCAGAGTCTGGATAATCCCTTCCGCCATGGCATCCAAGAATATCCGCCGGGATGCCGGTGCCACGATCATGCGGACGTCCGGGTGGACTTTGCGATTAGCGAGAATGCCGGCGGCAATACGCAGGTCTTCCAGCCGACCGTTGGTACAAGTGCCGAGCAGCGCCTGCTGGATGGGCTTTCCTGCCACATCGCCTACAGGCGCGACATTGTCTACTTTGTGAGGCTTGGCCACCTGGGGCTCAAGCTTTGACACATCATATTCACGTACTTTAGCATATATCGCGTCCCCGTCGGCAACCACCGGGGTAAATTCACGTTTGGTGAATCTGCGCAGCCAGTCGTATGTTTTATCGTCGGCTTCCATCAAGCCGGCTTTAGCGCCCATTTCAATGGCCATGTTGGCGATAGTGAAGCGCGCCTCCTGGGATAGGGCGGCAATCGCTTCGCCAACATACTCGGCAGCCATGTAAGTAGCGCCGTCGGCGGTAACATCCCCAATCAAATAAAGAATCAAATCTTTAGAAAACACACCCGGCGGCAATGTCCCATTACAAACGAATTTAAAAGTCTCCGGCACTTTAAACCACATCTGTCCCGAGATCAAGCCGCCGGCCAGGTCGGTTGAACCTACTCCGGTGGAGAAAGCATTCAGCGCTCCATAAGTACAGGTGTGCGAGTCGGCGCCGATAACCAGGCTGCCCGGCCCTACCTCCCCGCTCTCGGGAATCAGCTGGTGACACACACCTTCACCGATGTCATAAAGGCGAAACATCTTTTCTCTGACAAACTCCCTCATCAACTTATGCAGGGCGGAAACTCCTTCATTCGGGCTGGGAGCGCTGTGATCTATCACAAAAGCAACTTTTTCATGGTCAAAGACTTCCTTCCCGTTCATATCATTAAAAGCGTTAATTGCTAAAGGAGCGGTGCCGTCCTGACCCATTACGTAGTCGACCCGCGCCACCACAATCTCGTTGGCGCGGGCTGTCTGGCCACAGTGACTGGAAAGAATCTTCTCAATGATTGTCTGACCCAATGTTAATCCCTCTTTCCAAAATAGTCTTCGTAAAAATAAACCAGTTCTTTATCAAAAAGCGGCCGCTTCATTGAAACCGCATGAGAACGGATACTTGGCAGCAATTCCTGTGCCTGGTGTTCGGTTAACATTATCCCGTATTCAGCAAATTTTGACCTCAACGCCGCCGAACCGGAATGCTTGCCGATCACAATCTGGCGTTCAAGGCCGACTTCCTCAGGTGCGTAAGCTTCATATGTCTTTGGATTTTTTATAATACCGTCGGAATGAATCCCGGATTCATGCGCAAACATATTGGATCCTACGATAGCCTTCCAGGCAGGCAGTTCCCTGCCTGAAGCGCGGGACACATATTCAGCCACTTCAACAAACATTTCCGTTTTGAAATTAAGGTTGATATCAAACAGGTGTTTTAAAGCCATTACCACTTCTTCCAGAGCGGCGTTGCCGGCCCGCTCACCAAGTCCCATAATGGTAACCCCGGCGTAATTGGCGCCGGCTTTTACCCCGGCTATAGTATTGGCGGTAGCCATCCCGAAATCATTGTGGGTATGCATTTCAATGTCTATGTCAACGTTATCTCTAATCTGTTTAATCCGTTCGCTAATAGTGAAAGGATCCATTATCCCGACAGTGTCGCAATACCGCAAGCGGTTGGCGCCGGCTTCCTTGGCGGCCTTGGCAAACTGGAGCAAAAAATCCATATCGCTGCGGGAAGCGTCTTCCGCATTGACTGATATCTCCATTCCTTCCTTTTTGGCGAAAAGAGTGGCATTGACCATTTGCTCAATTACCCACTCTCTGGTAGTTTTAAGCTTATACTTGATATGGATATCCGAGGTGGAAATAGAGATCGCCACCGCATCTACGCCACATTCAAGAGAAGCTTCAATATCTTTGAGCACCGGCCTGTTCCAGCCCATGATGCTGGCTCTTAATCCGGCCTTGCAAATGGCCGTGATAGCTTCTTTTTCATCCCCACCCATAACCGGTATACCTGCTTCGATCTGGTCCACTCCCAGTTCATCCAGAAACTTTGCAATCCGCAATTTTTCCCTGTTGGCAAAAACGACCCCCGCTGTTTGTTCCCCGTCTCTCAAGGTTGTGTCTACGATAACTATTTTTCTTTTCTGCACGTTGTTTAATCACCTCAATCAACCAGCTAAAAATCAGTAAACCATAATTACTAAAAATATGGGTAAACCCCGACAATTATCTAGGTGAATAGTATCATAAAATTATGTAACTTAAAAGCTAAAATGACATTAATGACAACCCTAATATTGTATACAAAGATTGACATATCAATTATCTAACCACGGGTTCGCAATGGAGATTCAAAATAGAAAGAGCACTACCCTTGCTAGGAGCGCTCTTTCTATTTTCCTGAACGCTTAATTTTTGGCTTAATACCCGGACTTCCACATTACTTATGATTTGCTGTACAATTCTTCCAGCACTTGAGCCAGGGCTGCGTAGATAGCTGAAAAACCGCAGATAATACCTTCCCATCCGGCAATACGCGTGATTGCCTCATTGCCAGTCCAGTCTCCTGCGGCAAGCAGGAAAAACAGCACGGCCAGAGAGCCAAACACAAACTGAAGTCGCCGATTGATTTTTAGTGTCCCAATAAACATAACCGCCGTAAAAAGACCCCACATAAAAAGATATGCTCCCATAGCAACGCTTTCAGTGGCATCTCCCCATTTCACTTTGGGCATAACCAGCAAACCAACTAGCGAGAGCCAGAACAATCCATAAGAAGTAAAGGCGGTAGTGCCGAAAGTGTTGCCCTTTTTCCATTCCATTAATCCGGCGATAATCTGTGCTATGCCACCGTAAAAAATACCCATGGCCAGGATCATGCTACCCAATGCAAAAAAGCCGGCATTATGCAAATTGAGAAGTACTGTCGTCATACCAAACCCCAATAAACCAAGGGGGGCGGGATTAGCTGTGGAATCTACCATACTGAAGATTGATTGGTTGGATTTTTCTGCCATGTTTATCCTCCTATCATGTTATTTTCAATAACAATAGTCAAAACCATATTCAATTACAAAAACTTTTCCACTCCAGAATCATACCACCTGCTCATAAATGTTGACCGGCAAATTATGCCCGTCCCTTAAGAAATAAAAATAATTCCAGCGGCATTTCTGAAAAAAGTGGGCTTGCAAGCTGTTGTCATAGCCAAACACGTAATTCCAGTGACTTCGTTCAGATTACAGCCTGCGTCAACATTGGGAAAGCTTAACCTTACTCCTCAAACTTTGCGTCCGCTTCAATTTCTTCCTTAGTTCTGTGAGCTCCACCACCCCCTTATTGAAACCTAAAAATTGAAAAAATGCTTAACATAAAATAAAATACGTTAAGCAAAAAGAAACACATTCTATTAAAATATATATAGTCTAAACGTTAGTGTCAATACTTTAATTATAAAATATTAACTCAAACGCTCCTTCAACAGTTTATTTACCATTTCAGGATTGGCCTTGCCCCTGGAAGCTTTCATCGGGTCTTTGACAGTTGTGTAAAATAGTAAGCTCTTGGAAGCCTTGAAAGCAGGGCTTTTTTTATTGGGAAAATGTCAAATTTAACTATTGTCGTATTGAGTATTGTTGAGTAATGTATTATAATATAAGAGATAGGAGGACACTCGCATATGAGATTATCAGTTTCAAAATCGAAAAATTCCACATCCCTTTACGTTATCAAATCAACCTATGAAAATGGTATTCACTCATCAAAGATCGTAGAAAAACTCGGCACACTTAATGAATTAAGTAAAAAACTAAACGGGCTGGACCCCATCGAATGGGCGAACAAGTATATCGAAGAACTCAACCAAAAAGAGAAAGAGGAAAACCGGGAGATCTTAGTCAAGTATTCCCCTTCTAAAGTCATTGGGAAAGGCACGCAGCGATCATTCAACGGTGGATATCTGTTCCTCCAAAAAATCTACCATGAACTAAGGCTCAACAAGCTTTGTACTGAGATATCCCGGAAATACAGGTTTGCTTTCAATCTGGACTCAATTCTTTCCAGACTGCTTTACGCAAGAATCATATACCCGTCTTCAAAGCTTGCAACCTTCCAGCTATCCACGAGGTTTATCGAACAGCCTCACTTTGAGCTCCAGCATGTCTACAGGGCGCTTGAAGTCATCGCCAGGGAGGCTGATTCCATACAGTCTTCCCTCTACAACAACAGTCTGAGAATTTCCAAGAGGAACACGGGAGTGCTCTATTACGACTGCACCAACTACTTTTTTGAAATTGAGCAGGAAGATGGGCTGAAACAGTACGGTCCTTCAAAAGAGCACAGGCCCAACCCCATCGTACAGATGGGGCTGTTTATGGACAGCAATGGTATTCCGCTTGCTTTCTGCATCAACAAGGGAAACACTAATGAGCAGCTGACACTGAAGCCGCTGGAAGAAAAAATCTTGTCCGATTTTGAGCTATCCAGGTTTGTTGTCTGTACGGATGCGGGACTGGCCTCCGAAAGCAACAGGAAATTTAATAATAAGGGGGAACGGGCATTTATCACAACTCAGTCCGTCAAGAAGCTGAAAGCATACCTGATGAAATGGGCTCTTGACCCAAAAGACTGGTCTCTCGACAATGACGGCAAAACCTATGACTTAACTGAGTTGGATGAAAAGAAAGACAAGGACAAGGTGTTCCATAAGGAACGCTGGTTGAATGAAAACGGCCTGGAACAGAAAATCGTTGTGACCTACTCTATCAAATACCGCGATTATCAGAGAAGCATACGGAACTCCCAGATAGTACGGGCACGAAAACTTATTGATTCCAACCCCGGAAAGTTAAAAAAATGCAATCCCAATGACTACAAGAGATTCATTCATAAGAGCCTCTGCACTGCCGATGGGGAACTCGCAAAACATGAAACGTACAGCATCGACACTGGACTTATTTCAAAAGAAGAGGTCTTTGATGGCTTCTATGCGGTGTGTACAAATCTTGAAGATGATGCTTCTGCCATTATCGGGGTGAATCAAAAACGTTGGGAAATCGAAGAATGTTTCCGGATCATGAAAAGCGAATTTAAAGCCAGACCTGTATATCTCAGTAGGGATGACAGAATAGAAGCCCATTTCGCCACCTGCTTCATTTCCTTGCTCATCTTCAGGCTCCTTGAAAAGAAACTGAATGGAAAATACACATGCCCGGAGATCATTGAGGGACTGAGAAATATGAATTTCTTGGAAGCAAAAGGTGAAGGCTACATTCCCTCCTATACCAGAACCGATTTCACGGATGATTTGCATGAAGCTTTTGGCTTCCGTACTGATTATCAGATCGTTAGTACAAGCCAGATGAAAAAAATTCTTAAAACCACAAAATCATAAAGACATTACTCAATTCCTAATCAGTAGAGTAAAGCCTGGAATCCAATATTTTCAGGGGCTCCAGGCTTTTAATTTTTTGTCAACTGTTAAAGACGGAATTATATATAGTCTAAACGTTAGTGTCAATACTTTAATTATAAAATATTAACTCAAACGCTCCTTCAACAGTTTATTTACCATTTCAGGATTGGCCTTGCCCCTGGAAGCTTTCATCACCTGGCCGACCAGGAAACCTAAAGCGCGGTCCTTGCCGGCCCGGAAGTCTTCCACCGACTTTTGATTATTAGCGATAACTTCATCCACAATGGCCGCTATGGCACCCTCATCACTGATCTGGACTAGTCCTTTTTCTTTTACGATGGTTTCGGCATCCTTGCCTGAAGCGAACATTTCTTCAAATACTGTTTTGGCTATTTTGCCGCTAATCGTTCCCTTTTCTAATAATTGCAGCATGGCGGCCAGTTGCTCCGGCTTGATCGGGCAATCGGTTATATCTGTATTATTTGCGTTGAGCAGCCGGGAGAGATCTCCCATCACCCAGTTGCTAACTGTCTTGGGGTTTGAGTAGGTAGACACGCAGGCTTCAAAGTAATCGGCCAATTCCTTGGTATTTGTCAGCACCATGGCGTCATAGGCGGGCAGTCCGAACTCGCCGACATACCGCTCTTTGCGGTCGTCCGGCAACTCGGGAAGCGAACGCTTGATCTCGTCCACCCATTCCCGGTCAATCACCATCGGCACCAGGTCCGGGTCCGGCAGGTAACGGTAATCATGCGCGTATTCCTTGCTGCGCATGGAAAGAGTCACACCTTTTCCCTCGTCCCAGGTGCGGGTTTCCTGAATAATCCGGCCTCCATCCTCTACAACCTCAATTTGCCGCTCCACCTCATAAGTGAGCGCTTTCTGTAAAGCTTTAAAAGAATTCATGTTTTTAATTTCTGTTTTTACGCCAAATTCCTTACTGCCGGCGGGACGCACCGAAACGTTGGCGTCACAGCGCAGGCTGCCCTCTTCCATTTTGCAATCGGAAACACCGGTATACTGGATAATAGCCTTTAATTTATTGAGGTACTCGTACGCTTCTTCCGGCGAGCGCAGGTCGGGTTCGGACACAATTTCAATCAGAGGCACCCCGGCCCGGTTGTAATCCACCAGGGAAAAAGGCGTGGTGGTAATAGTTCCCTGGTGCACGAGTTTGCCGGTATCTTCTTCCATGTGCAGGCGGGTGATCCCGATCCTTCTCGTTTCCCCGTTTACGTCTATGTTGAGGTAGCCGTGCTCGGCGATTGGCAAATCGTACTGGGATATTTGGTAATTCTTGGGCATGTCCGGATAATAGTAGTTTTTTCGGTCAAACTTGGAATAGCTTGCGATCCGGCAATTGAGCGCCAGCGCGGCGCGGATTGCATACTCAACTACATTTTTATTGACCACCGGGAGCACCCCCGGCAACCCCATGCAGACCGGGCAAACGTGAGTATTGGGCTCACTGCCGAATTCGGCGGTGGAATCGCAGAATATTTTGGACCTGGTCTTCAATTCCACGTGTACTTCCAGACCAATAACAGTTTCATACTGGGTCAAATTTAACCCTCCCAAATCAGTCGTCTGACGTCAGACGTCAGACGTCAGAATTAATTAAATAATTTCAGGCTATAACTTTGGAAACTCCTTGTGGTAGTCGGTATTCTGCTCGAAGGTGTAAGCCACCCGGAGCAACGTTCCCTCGTCGAAATGCTTGCCCATCAGCTGCAGTCCGACCGGCATACCGTCCACAAAGCCACAAGGCAGCGAGATTCCCGGGATTCCGGCCAAATTGACCGATATGGTGCAAATGTCTGATAAATACATCTGCAGCGGATCGTCAACCTTTTCTCCGAAGCGGAAAGCCGGGGAAGGTGATGTAGGTGACAAGAGTACGTCATACTTTTCAAAAGCACGGTCAAAGTCTTGTTTGATCAACGTCCGCACTTTCAGCGCTTTCAGGTAGTAAGCATCGTAATAACCTGCGGAAAGCGTGTAAGTGCCCAGCATAATCCGTCTTTTAACCTCAGGGCCAAAACCCTGGCTCCGGGACTTCATAAACATATCAATTACGTCTACGGCTTCTGCCGCCCGGAAACCATACCGCACACCATCGTAACGGGCCAGATTTGAACTGGCTTCAGCTGGCGCAATGATATAGTAAGTCGGCAAGGCATACTCGGTATGCGGCAAAGTGGTGTACTCCACCACCGCTCCCAGTGACTCCAACAACAGCATCGCTTTTTTAACGGCGATGCGCACCTCCGGCAAGATCCCTTCAGCCATGTATTCTTCAGGAACTCCTATTTTCAGGCCGCGCACGTCATTAATCAGAGAAGCGGCATAGTCAGGCACTTTATAGTTTGCCGAAGTGGAGTCCTTGGGGTCGTGTCCGCTGATAGCCTCAAGCATCAGGGCGCAGTCGGTCACGTCCCTGGCAAACGGTCCGATCTGATCCAAAGACGAGGCGAAGGCTATTAACCCATAGCGGGAAACCGACCCGTAAGTAGGCTTCATGCCAACCACACCGCAAAAAGAAGCCGGCTGGCGAATGGAGCCGCCCGTATCCGAGCCCAGGGCGCAAACCGCTTCACCGGCGCAAACGGCGGCTGCC
>JGI12104J13512_1000216_pt1 | contig 55488 bp, 56 predicted proteins | sample TerdegcTABiofilm_FD_13512 | JGI IMG/M metagenome (IMG submission 13512)
TTTTTAAAAAGCATTGCTAAGTTAGCAAAAGAAATCGTGTCAGCTGATTCATGTTCAATAATTGAGTACAGAGATGGTAAATATAAATTTGTAGCGTGGGAAAATTTTGATGATAATATCATAAAAGACATTGAAAAGAAATTGAATTTAACAAAACCTGTAAATTTAGAGAAAATTAGAGAAAAAAAGAGTATTATGAAAATTGATGATGTTTATAAACTTTCTTATTGGATTAAAATAGAAAATGTAAGATCTTATATTGGATCTCCGATTATTTATAAAGACGAAGTTATCGCTATATTAAATGTTGATTCAAAAAAACCAAACAAATTTTCTGAATCAGATGTTACAAATATTGAAATATTATCTAAAATTGTTTCAACAATCACTGAAAAGGACCATCTATTCAATGAGATTAATGAATTAAACAAAAGATTGGAAGATATATCTGTAAAAGATTATTTAACATCTCTATATAACAGAAGAAAACTTGAAGAAATATTGAAATATCAAATAAATATTTTCCTAAGAAGAAAAATTAATTTTCAACTAATTATGATTGATATTGATAATTTTAAAATGATAAATGACAACTTAGGACATCTTGAAGGTGACCAACTTCTCATAAAAGTTGGTAAAATTCTTGAGAAAAATATTAGAAAAGTTGATTATTTATTTAGATACGGAGGTGATGAGTTTATAATAATCTTACCAGATTTTCCACCAAATGATGTAGAAATAGTTATGAATAGAATAAATTCACAATTCAAAGAAGAATTTAATAATTTCTCAAAAAATTATAAATTAAATCTATCTTATGGTTATTTAAGTTTTGAAGATTTTTATATAGATATAACTAATAAAAATCCTGAAAAATCTTATGATGACGATTTTCTCTTTTTCAACGTGTTAAAATATGTTGATAATCTACTTTATATTTCGAAAAAATTAAAACATCTCGATTAATCTATATCTATATTTATATCACCGCTTAAAGTTTTTACAAAGAGAGTTTTATCTCCTTCTCCAAAAGAAATCTCTCCTTTATTTATATTTGTCAATTTACCTTCATAATTGATTGAGCCTTCGCCAGTTTTAGTTTCAATAGTAATTTTGATATCTTTTGTTAATAAACTTAAATCTATATCTCCTGACATTGTTTTAATTTCCATCGATTCATTTATATTTATATTGTCTAAACTTTGATCACCACTAAAAGTTGATGATAATAATTTGTTGAAATTTCCATATTTGATTTCTATATCACCTGAATATGTTTTTATAATACCTTCTTTTTCAATATTTCTAATGTTAATATCTCCTGATTTAGAGACAACATTGAATTCTCCTTTTATATTATCTATTTTTATATCACCACTTATTGTATAACAATCAACATCGCCATTAATATTCTCAATTTGAATATCCCCGCTAACTGTTTTAAGTTTTAAATTACCATTAATGTTTCTTATTTCTATATTTCCAGATATATTATCAATAACTAAATTATTCTTAGTTGGTATAATAATTTTTGCTTTTTCAATAAAATTTCCATCTCCTAATTTAATTCCAAAAACGTTTATATGTACTCCTCTATTTTTAGATTTAATTATTAATTTATCATTGTTTTCCTCTATATCTAATCCTTCCCTTCCCTTTTCAAAAATGATATCATTTATATCATCTCTTCCTTCTATTTCTAAATCCTCTGAGACAAACTCTATCTCAATATTTTTAAAAGATTTTTTAAATTTCTCTTCATAATTTTTATTTTCAATATCTTCAATCTCTATTAAAAGTCTCTCTTTTACATCCTCTGTTATCTTTCCATCAGAAAAAAGTTTTTCTATTTTTTTAATCATCTCCTCTTTCATTTTTAACCTCCTTCATTTTTTCTATTGCTTCTTCGCCAGTAATTTCTCCTTTTTCTATTTTTTCTAAGATCTCCTCTATCTTTAAAATTTTATCTTCTTTAATGACATTCTCTTCTTTATGCTCTTTTTTTGTTTCTGTTAAGCCTAATGATAACAAGAGTTCTTCAAGTCTATTTTTTGCGGTTGGATATGAAATATTCAATCTTTCCTGTACTTCTTTTAAATTCCCTTTTGATAAGAGAAAAACAAGTAGAAATTCCTCTTCCTGTTGATCTAAAGTTAAAAATTTATTTAAAGGATAATTTCCTTTAACAACCGTTTTGCATTTTTCACATGTTAATTCAGTTATTTTTAATAACTCACCACACGATGGACATCTTGATGGTAATCTTTTCATAATTTCCTCCTTTATTTGATAACTTTAAATGTTGATAATAATTTTCCTTTCCTTTCTTCAATTATTTTATTGTTACAAAAGTTATTTAATCTTTCAATTTCCATTTTTCTTATAATTCTCATTCCTTTTAAATTCTCAATCTTTAACAACTCCAAAGCATCTTTCTCTTCTAATTCTAATGTTTTCATTCAAAACTCCTAAATAAAATTTAATTCATTTTTAATAATATTAATATATATTTTAATTTTGTCAAGAGGTATATAAAAAATATTTAAAAGAGATTTAAATAAATTTTAAAATAAAGAAACGTAAATTAATTTTATTAAATCTAAATTTATCTTTTTTTGAAAAAAGTGCTTATTATGGAAAGAAAGCCAGATTTTATACTTTTCTTTGACACAATTTTTGTCTTGTCCTTTGTATAGAAATCATATTTTACAATATCTTTCAAATCCAACCTAAGTGTTGGCTCTTTTTCATTTTCTTTATATCCAAATGTTATTAATCCAACAACATTGAAATCTTCTGGTAAATTTATAATTTCTTTGATTTTGTTTTCTTTAAATGCTCCTACAAAACAGCTGCCTATTCCTATTGAATGTGCTTCAAGCATCATATTTTCTGCACAAATACCGCAATCTAATTCAACCCATCTATGTTTTTTTTCAGTGTATATAATAAAGATAAGGGGTGCTTTTTCAACAAAGGAGTTAATTGTTAATATTTTACACGCATCTCCAATTTTCTTTATTAATTCTTCATTTTGAACTATAATAAATCTCCATGGTTGATTGTTACTCGCAGAAGGTGCCCACCTTCCTGCTTCAACAATTTTTAAAATCTCTTCATCTTTTATTTTTTCATTTTTATAGTTTCTGATGCTTCTTCTCGATTTGATTATTTCTAAGATATCATTCATTTATAAACCTCCTATATACTTTGGCTATCATAAATATAATTTTAATATATAGAATCTCTTTCAAGCATAGATGAAAAATTTCCTTTTAATGAGTATATTGAGAAACTAATAAAATATAAAAGTGATATTGAAAGAAGAATCAATGCAAATATATCTTCACCACTAATCAATTCATACCAGAAATAAGTTCTATCAAAAATAAAGGACTCTGTTTTTTCAAAAAGTTTTACTATAATAAAGATAATTGTATAAATAGAACCTCCAATTGTTACAAAAAAGAGTAATCTTATTAACCATATTGATCCAAGAGTGAAGAATAAAATTAATATTGGAACAAAAAGATTAATTTCAAACGGGTATGGAAGGTTAAAAATAGGAATTGACATAATTATTGTCAGTAATGATAAAAGAATATATTTTGGCAAAGGATTTTTGATTTTTCTCTCATTTACATTAACCATTTTCTCTTTGAATATTTCATTTAAGAATTCTTTGACCTCATTATAATTTTCTTCTTTACAATATATAGCCAAAAGAGTTCTCCATTCATTTTTTAATAAGATTACATTTTCTTTATCTTTTGGGTCTAACTTTATTATATTTTTATAATTAATAAAGACAGCCTCTCGAGATTTTGCAATTAAGCCAGAACCTGTTGTTGTCGCTTTTTTTGATAGAACACCTGAAAATATTGCAAGATTCGTTAATTTTTTTCCTCTTTTATCAATCATTTCATAAAGAACACCCTTGTCGTTAACTGTAAACCTTAATGTCATTCTGTTACCAAATATAAGTAACATAACTAAAATTGATAGAACAAAAAGACCTAAACAAACAAGAAAAAACATTAATAATAACATAGGAATTGATTCAGCTTCACCTTGGACTAAAAAAATTGTAGACATTAAAACAGATATAATAATATATGTTATAAAGAAAACCATAATCATCTGTCTTATCAATATTTTGTTATTCAATAAAGGTATGTCAATCTCCCATTTTATTTCTCTTTTTTTATTTTGTTCATTCATATTTTCTCTCCTTTAGTTATTAATTTTAAAATTTCATTTTTTATAATCTTTCTATTGTTTGATGTTAATGTAAAAATTTTCCCATAAATTTTAAAATTTTCAACGAAATCTCTGTGAAGAGTCGATAAAATATTAGTATCACTTTTCATTAAACAGTTTATTTTTTCTCTAAAATTTTTTGAGCAAAACTCCATTTTACCAATTTCATCAATAATTAAAATTTCATAATCTCTTTTAACTATTTTATTAAAAATTTCATCTAAATTATCAATATTAAGATAATAACTGCCAAATTTATATTTTGTTTCTATATTTTTAGAAGCAAAAATCCTCTCTTCTTTAGTAACCATATCGACAATATTAAACCCCACTCTTTTTCCTTCTGAAATTAAATCAGATGTTATGAAACCAGAAATTTTAACTCCCCTTTTCATTAAGATATCGGAAATTTCTTTTATTAAAGTTGTCTTTCCTATTTTTGGTTCACCTGTTATAAATATTTTCATTTAGACTTCTTTTTACTTCTCTTGAATATATATGAACCTCTCTTAAAGGCTCTGGTATTCTATGCCTTCCTATTAAAGAATTTATGATATTAAGTGTATCTTCAAATGATATTAAATTTCCAGGAGATATAAAAATTGGATTTGTTTTTTCTTTTGTTATTAAAGCATAACCAATTAGTTCACCATTCTTACCAATTATCTCAGAAAACAATCCTTTCTCTTTATTTATCTGTTTATATGTTCCATAAAGAATATTTTTTGCAACACCAATTGATGGTTTATTTAATTTAATGCCAAGATATGTTGCGATACCCATCTTTCTTGGGTGAGCAATACCCTGTCCATCAATAATCATTAAATCATATTCTTCATTTTTTAAACCTTTGATATAATTTGGTCCTTCTCTTAAAGAAAGATATGTAGGTATATAAGGAAAATCTATTTTTGAAAGGATAAATTTTTTCTTTAAGACCTCTCTATTTTTATAAGAGTAAAATAAAAAACAGGAAATTATATTTTCATTGAAATATGATGAATCTAAAAAAACAATTACTTCAGGCTCTTTTTTCAATTTTTCTATCTTGAGTTTTTTTAATAACTTTTCTTCTTCCTTTCTTAATTTCTCTATTTTGTAAATATAAGGCTTATTGATCATATATTTTATTTATATCTCCAATTTCTTTAATCTCATTTATAGATAAAACTCCACCAATTAAAATGTAGATATAATAAGTAAAAAACTTAAATAAAAATGTTAAAACAGTTAAATTTGATAATCCAACTAAATTTAGAAAAAGAGAAGAATAGATAGCCTCTGATATTCCACTTCCGCCTGGGGTAAATGCCCATCCAACAAAAAAATGATAGATAAATTGAAGAATTGATGCGTTTAAAAAAGATGTTTTTATATTCAATGAGAGTATAAGAATAGGTGAAATTGATAAAAGTGTTACCCAATATAAGATTGTTAAAAGGAAAAGAAAAATTAGTTTCCATTTAAGTTTACCCATTGATAATATAGTATTTTTATATCTTTCATAATTTTTATTTATTGTGTTTAGAATCTTTTCTTTTTTTTCTTCACTCAATTTTTTAAATAGATTCAGTATTTTAATTGATATATTTCTTATCGTTTCATGATTTATTATTAAAAAGAATACAAGAAGTGATAGTATTAAAATAAAAATAACTATTGAACTTATCAATCTTCCATAAAACATTTTCATTAAATCAGACCTTCTTAAAAAAATTACTGAAAAAATAGAGATTATTATAGTGAAAATAATGTTAATCACATAAATTATTGTTATCAAAGCACTTACTCCTCCAACATCATAACTTTTTCTTTTTGAAATTAAATATACTTTCATTGCAAAACCTCCAAAACCAAATGGAGTTATTGCAGAAAAGAAAAGTGAAATAAGGTGAATGTAGATTAAAGATAAAAAAGGTATTTGATAATCAAAAGTATTTAAGATGATTTTTAATCTTAAAGCTTCAATAACCCATAAAAATATTACTACTGCAATTAAAATTAAAATATAGTTATAATTTAAATCGAATTTAATAGAATTGATACCATTTTTATATATGGTTATTAAGAAAATTATTAAAATTACAATTAAACTAAAAATTAAAGCATTTCTAATGTTTTTAGTTAAGCTTTTCAATTTCTCTTAAGCAACCTCTTTTTATCACGGATAAATTATAACAAAAATATATGTTGAAAAAATTGATTATATTGATATAATTTAAATTATGACTAACTGGTCAGTCAATAAAAGAGATAGAATAATTAATGTATCTTTAGACCTTTTTTTAAATAGGGGATTTAATGAGACAACTATAGATGAGATAACTAAACATGCTAATATATCTAAAGGAAGTTTTTATACATATTTTAAAACAAAAGAGGAACTCTTAGAGAAAATAATTGAAAATCTAATTGATAAAATTGATGAAAGATTTTATGAAATTACAAAAAATAAGATGATCGATCCTATAGAAACTTTAAATAATTTTTTCGATTTAAACACTTCACTTGTAAATGAATTTGCTCCATCAATTTTAACTATTTTAAGAGATGTGAATTTTGCTCCAAAAAAAATAAGAGAAAAAATGAGAGAATCTTTGCTTGAAAAAATTAATAAAAAACTTCAAGATTTTTTAATATTTTTAAAAAATAGTTACGATGAAAATGATGTTTTAATTCTTTGGGGAACTTTGATTTCTTTATGGGGAAACATAATTTTTAACTGTAGCAAAATTGATACTTTAGATCTAAGTAAGAAGTTATGGTCCGGATTAGGAGGTGGTAGATGAAAAAGTTTTCTAAGTTTGTTGTAAAAGCAAGAGTTCCAATTTTTATTGTTTTTCTTATTTTAATCGCCATTTCCCTCTATTTCATTCCAAAATTAAAAGTCACCTATGATATTTATGAATTACTCCCGAATGATATCGAATCTATAAAAGGAATGAATATATTAAATAAAGAGCTATCTCATGGTGCGGAGTTAATAATTTTATATAAAACTGATGATCCATATCTTGTTGAATCTTTAGTAAATAATTTAAAAACCTTACCTTTTATAAATTCAATTACTTATATAAAAGATTATCAAGACATATCTATTCCTGTTGAACTTTGGGATAAAGGGACCTCGGATTGGTTTAAAGATGGTTATTTTAGAATAGTTGTCATATTGAATGCAAATGAAACATATAACAAGGAGATAGAGTCAATAAAATCAATGCTTCCAGAAGGAGCATCTCTAACGGGCAATGATGTCATATCAAATGAGCTTGCAGATCATTTTGCAGGCTCTGTTGAGAAATATTTTTTAATTGGTGTTTTATTGGTTTTAATTTTCCTTGTTTTAACTTTTCCAAGAATCTGGGGCCCAATTTTTATAATTATATCAATGATTTCAGGTGTAATTATAAACGTTGCAATAACATCTATAACAAAAACAGAAGTCTATTTTTTGGTAAATGTTATCGTATCTGTTCTTCAACTTGCAGTTACTCTTGATTATTCTCTTTTTTTATATCATAGATATATTGAAGGTAGAGGAAAATTAGATAAAGAATTGGCAATGGAGGATGCTCTAATAAAAATATTTATGCCTATCCTTTTAAGTGGATTGACAACAATAGGAGGTTTTTTCGCTCTAACATTTGGCAGACTCTCTTTATTCAACCAAGCAGGTTGGATATTAACAAGAGGTGTAGCCATTTCTATGCTCAGTTCATTTTTGTTCCTTCCATCTCTTCTTCTAATTTTTGATAAAATCGTTGTAGGTAAAGAGCATGGCGTTATTCCTTTAAGCATGGGAAACATTGGAAAATATATTTCAAAATATTCTAATATATTTTTGATAATTTTCATAATAATCTCGATCACCTCTTACTTTGGGTCAAAAAAAGTTGAGTTAGCTTATGATGTTACGCCATTTTTGCCTGATAACCTTGAATCAATTAAAACTCTTGAAACATTAAGAGATGTATATGGTGAAACAGATAGTTTCTATTTAATTTCAAAAAAGGGAAATGAAGGTTTTCTTAATACAATAAAAAAGATAAAAGAGATGGAGGGAGTTCAAGATGTACTACATTATTCAACAATTTTAGACCCAACAATTCCAATAGAATTTTTACCAGAAGATGTGAAGAATAGATTTATAGGAGAAAATTATGAGGTTTGTTTTATTTATTCAAAATATTCACCAAATGAAGAAAAAGGAATAGAGTTGAGAGAACAATTGAAAGATTTTATTAATGAGAATATGAAAGGAGAATTTTATTTTACAGGAGAATCAATTTTACTTAGTGATTTGGGTGAGATTGCAGAAAATGATTATAATAAGACTTCAAATATTTCATTTTATCTAATTTTATTAATTGTTGCTTTAGGATTTTTATCTATCTTTTCACCATTTATTTTAATAATTGTTATAAAAAGCGCCATCTGGATAAACATTGCTTATTATTTATTGATCAATTTAAAAACTCCATTTTTTATACCAGCTCTTCTAAATACAATTCAACTTGGAGCAACAATTGATTACTCTATTCTAATTTTATCAAGATATCAAGAGGAAAGAAAAGAGGGATTGAATCCAGCTGAGGCAGCATCAGAGTCAGTCAAATGGAGTTCTCACTCAATTTTAACAAGTGCTGGAACAATGATATTAATGACTCTTCCATCTGCTCTTATGAGTGAAATTAAACTTGTAAACCTTACTATGGGAAGTTTAGCAAGAGGTGCTTTTATAAGTTCAATAGTTACATTAATATTTTTACCAAGTGTTATAAAGGTTTTTGATAAATTAATTAAATTATTATCTATAGGATGGAATAAAAAGGAGGTTTAATATGAAAAAAATAATTATATTAGTCACAATTTTAACACTATTATTTATTCCACTTTTTTCTATAAATTCACAGACTAAAGTTTATGACAATGAAACAGTCTATGTTTTGAGTGATCTATATGGAAATTTTAAAGATAAGATAGTTGTTGATTGGATTAGAGTGAGAGGAAGTGGGAGTTATGAGATTAAAGATCCGATTGATGATCTTGTTGATGTAAAAAAGATTTATGGGGATGGAGAGATCGAAATAAAAGATAACTATGCAATAGTAAAAGGGGAAAGCAGTGGAATTCAAGATACATACTACAGAGGAAATTATATTAAAGAGCTTCCTTTCGAAATTAGTGTAAAATATTATCTTAACGGAAAAGAGGAGAAATTAGAAAACATAACTGGAAAAGATGGAAAATTAAGAGTAGAGATAAGTGGAAAAAGCAAAATGATAAAAGATTCAAAAATTGTTCCTCTTCTTATGACCATTTCAACATCAATAGATGTAGAGAGTGTTAAAGATATAAGTTTAAGTGGAGATACAAAGCCAGTAATTTCTGGATTAAAATATTTGATAAATCTTATAACAATACTTGACAGTGAAGGGAGTTCATATTTCGAATTTGAGAGTGATAAAATTGATATTCCTGAATTAATGATTTCTATCTCACCGACATATCCATCTGTTGAGATTCCATCAATTAAAGTTTTCGATGAGTTGTATAATGGATTAGATGGTTTAGCGAATTTAACGAAAATTCAAAAAGATTTTCTTGATGAGTTGATAAAAAATAGTGAAACAAATTTATCAAAGATGGATTTAAATAAATTAAAAGAAGGCATAGAAAATTTAAATTTAATATCATTAGGAATTGATGCACATAGAGATTCGTTACTTATGATATCAAATAATATTGATGAAGAAAAATTGAAACTTTTAAAAAGTATTCCATCGAATCTCGATCCTATAATAAGTTCCCTTCAAGTTTCAAATTCAAATCTTTCGAATTTAATTCAAATTTTGGATGTATATACAAAAATTATTAAAGATATCGGAAACATTAATAAGATGAATCAAGATATTTTAACTAATTTAGACCCTTCTTTAAAAGCAAAACTTTTAGAAAATTTGAAAAACGAAGAGTATCTAATAAAAGTTTTGATTGATGGCGGAACTCTTCCTGATGGAACAACAATTTTATCTATCCCTCAACTAAAAGATACCTTGCAAAAGATAAGAGATGGAAATGAGATGATTTTAATCTCTTTAAATTTATTTAAAGAGGCTTTAAATCCTATATCACAAATTGCAGATATAAATATTGAATTAAAGAAAAATTTAAATTTAATTGCCAATGGAGGAGAGATGAATGGTCAAAAAGTCTATGGCCTTAACGATCTCTCAAATAGTTTAAAAGAAGGAGTAAAAACTCTTTCATTAGTAATTTCAAGTTTAAATGATGAATTAAAAAGTAGTTTTTCTCAATTATTAGGAACTTTAAAAATTCTATCTTCTGGTGGTAAAGTTTTGAATAAAGATTTTCCTGGATTAAATTTTACAGTTGATTCCATCTCAAAAATGAAAAAAGGAGTTGAAATAGGAAAAGATGAATATGAAAAAAGTAGAAAAGAAATTCTTGAAAAGAAAAAGCTTACAGATTCTATTGATACTTTTGTTGGAAAACCTATTAATTCAGAGGGTAGAGTTCAATTTATAATTAAACTATCTAAGTAATATTATTCAACTCAAATTTTTTAATATCTTGAGGGTTGCTTCGACAACCCTCTCATCGTATTTTATATTTTTATTTTTTATTAACTCTTCTGAAACTTCTTCTAATGAGAGCTTTGATCTATAAGGTCTATTTGATATCATAGCATCAACAACATCTGCCACAGCAAGAATTTTCGCTTCTAACAATATTTCATCTCCTTTTAAACCATTTGGATAACCTGATCCATCAATTCTCTCGTGATGTTGTAAAATTATTTCGTGAGTTGGATATGGAAATTTTATATCTTTAACTATTTCATAACTTTTTATCACATGTTCTTTAACTAAATTAAATTCATGAGGAGTTAATTTTCCATATTTATTTAATATTTCTGATGGAATAAATATTTTTCCTAAATCATGTAAAAATGAGGCAAATTTTAAAGCTAACAATCTATCTTCAGTTAGCTGCATCTCATTTCCAATTAGTAATGCAAGTTTCGACNCTCTTAATGAATGGTTNCCAGTATNTGGCTCTTTTAATGATATTATTTTGGAGAATGATGATAACATATTATCAATANTATCCTCAAGTTCTTTTGTTTTATCAATAATTTTCTTCTTATCTATAAATTTTCTTATACCTATTCCAATATCATTACTAACTTCATTTAAAACATTAACNATGTCTTTATTAAAATAATTTTCTTTATCAGAATGAACAGTTAATNCTCCAATAACTTCTTCTTCATAAGTGATTGGAAATGCTGATATNGATTTTATNCCATATAAGNAAGCTTTTTCTTTCCATGGATTGAAGNTTTCATCAATAGAGATATTATTTATTATTATATTTTCACTATCTTTAATCGCTTTTCCAGTGGGACCTGAACCTAANGGTGAGTCGTCCCATTTTATTTCTATGCTCTTCAAATAATCACTTAAAATCCCACTATAGGAAACTGGCCTTACTATATAATCTTTACTTTTTAAACCTATCCAAGCAAAAATTATTCCATCTATCTTAATAATTTCATCACATACCTTTTTATAAAACTCTTTTTCATCTTTACAATAATTTATTAAATAATTAATTTTGCGAACTATTAACTGATAGTTTAAAAGTTTATTTAATCTTGTTTCCTTTTCTATTGAATCGGTTATATCTTCAAATAAAACTATAAAATAGTTTTTTTCTGAACTAAAAGCATTTACTAAAAAATGCTTTTTTAAATCAAAAGAGTAAAATTTAAACGAATCACTTTTTCTATTTAACGCAACAGAACCATATTCTTCTATAACTTTTTTATCAATATTTGGAAAAATATCCTTTCCAAATTTCCCAACTATATTCTCTCTCTTCAAATTTATTAATTTCTCAAAGGATTTATTTACATCAATAAATACAAAATCAACTGGATTTTCATCTTTATCTAAGATGATTTTATTTAGAGCATAAGGAATAGGTGAATTATTATAGATAGATTTATAATAATTCAAAAAATCAAATTTATAATTTTTGATTAATTTTCTTTTTTTGAAATCGTTAATATTAATAAAATCTTTTTCTATAATAATCTCCTTTTAATTATTAAAAAATATTATTATGATATAGATTTACATTAAATAAGAATTTTTACCTTCTGCTATCTTATTATTCCTGTGATTCTATTCTTATTGAAAGAATAGAACATCCAGCATCAGATGGATCTGCGAAAACCGATACTTTTACAAACATTACTAATGCTAAAATTATTAAAGCTAAAATTATGAGTTTTTTCATTCTAATCCTCCTTTTTTTAAGAATAAAATTTATCAAGTGATTGTCAAATTTTTTACCTCTAAAAACTATTATTATAAATGGTTTTTTTTGACATAATTTTTTCTATTTATAAAAATTTTTAAAATTTTAATTATAAGGGTACATATAATATGATATAATATTTTTAAAGAGATGAATATTAAATTGCCTGTATTAACTAAAAAAATTTTTGATTTGGGTTCATACTCTAAACCAGTTTTGAACTACTTATTAAATAATAAAATAGATGTTTGTTATAAAAACTATTTAAAATCATTAGAATATATATGGAATAGGGAATATGAGAAAGCTTTAAAAGAGGTAAATTGTGGTTTAAAAAAGTGTAAAGAAAATAAATCTCTCTATTATTTATTATTATCTAATAAATTTATAATTCTATTTTATCTTAAAGATATTGAGAACTTTAAAATTTTATATAACAAAATAAGGAAAGAATATAAAAAAATTCCACCATCAGTGAGAAAAATTACAAATCAAACTTTGATTAATTATTCATTTATGAACGAAGATCTAAATTTACCAAAATCAAGATTTTGGAGTAAAGATAAGGAAATTTCTCCTTCTACAAAACTTTTTTTATTAATTGGGAAAGCAAGAAAAGAGATAAAAGAGGGTAGAATAGAAAAAGGTGTATCCTATTATCAAAAAGGCTTGCAAATCGCAACTAAAATTCCACATCCAACAGGAATTATTACTTGTTGTAATGATATTTCATGGTATTTAATTAATGAAAAACCTTTTAAATCTCTTTATTATGCAGAAAAAGGAGTTTATTATCTTAGCTACTATTTCGAAGATCCAAAAATAAATTTTTATGTTTTAGATACAATTTTTAATATTGAAAAAAAATTAAATTATTACAAGATATTTGAAACAAGTGAAATAATAGGCATTTATAAAGATGATGATTTTGTAAAAAGTAAATATAGCAATTTATTAAATGAGATTAAAAAATTTGATGTAAATTTTAACAAAAATCTTTACAAAAACAGTTTAAAATTGAGAAATTACTTGAAAAAGCAGATAAAAAATATAAATAAGACATCAAAATTAACAAAAATTTCAAGAAATAAATTGAATAATATTTTAAATGGAAAAACAAAAAATATTAGAGGAGATACAATAAGAAAATTGATTAATGGGTTAAATATAGATATTGATAATAACATTCCAAATGAAATATTTTCTGAAATTATTAAGATTAGAATTGATCAAAATTTTAAGAATTCAGTTGAATATTTGAAAGAGAAAAGCGAAATTGAAAGAAATAAATTGATTGTTTCAACTTATATGGCTCTTTTTAATAGAAAAAATTTATATAAATATTTAATAAAAAAAGATGTTTTAAAAAGGATTATATATCTTATTGATAATGATTTTGATATCTTTATTAATTTTACTCAGAAAAAATATGAAACAAAAAGGTTCATCTCATATATTTTAAATCCTCCAACTTTTATTAAGGGAAGAAGAAATTTAATTTTAAAATTTTTAGACAACATTGACAAAGCAAAATTGAATTTTATTATAAATTTTTATCTCAACATTAAAGAAAATGAAAGAGAAATTCTTGATATTTTCATAAGAAACTATATTAGATTCGATAAGATATCCCACAGTTTAGGCATCAATTCAGATATAAGATTTAAACATAATGATATTATAGAATCACTAAATTTAAATTCTAATTCATGTATCCTTTCCTATTCCTCTTTCTCGAAATGGGAGAGAGTGAAATTCAATAGATTTTTAGAAAAATTTGCTATAGCATATAAAGATAACAAAATAGAATAAATTTTAAAAATTAAATGTTATTATATTTTTATATCTTATTAAAAATTGAGGTGAAATATGAAACAAGAGGGAGAAAAGGTTGAACCTAAAAAAGATGAGTATTTTCAAATTGAAAAACCTTACACTTTAAGCCAAGCAATAGTTGAAGCTGACAGATGTCTACTCTGCTATGATCCATTATGTAGTCAGGGCTGTCCAGCAGAGGTAGAGCCGGGTAGATTTATAAAAAAATTGAGACTGAGAAATTTAAAAGGAGCATTTAAGGTTGTTAAAGAAAACAATATTCTTGGCGGTATCTGTGGTCTTGTTTGTCCTGTTGATAAATTATGTGAAGAGAAATGTCTTGCAAGTGGAATCGATAGAGTAATAAACATTGGAAAGCTTCAAAGATTTCTTGTTGAATATGGATGGGATATAGGTTTCAACCCAATTAATAAAGAGAAAGATAAAAATGTTGATGTCGCAGTTATTGGCTCTGGACCAGCTGGATTAACCTGTGCAGCTGAACTTGCTAAAAAAGGTTACAATGTCACTATTTTTGAGAAAAATGAAAAATTAGGTGGAATTTTAAGATATGGAATACCCCCTTTTAAATTGAATGATGATTTTTTAGACAGAGAAATAGAAGATGTTTTGAATTTAGGAATTAAAGTAAAAACAAATTATGAATTTAAAGATAAAGGTTCAATTGAAAATCTATTAAAAGATAGTTTTAAGGCTATTTTTGTATCAGCAGGTTTAACCAATGCATATAGATTGAAAATCCCTGGTTCAGATTCTAAAGATGTTTTTACCTATCAAGATTTCTTGTGGCAAATAAATAGTGATAAAGTTGATGAAATTGCAAATAAAATTAAAAATAAAAATGTAGCAATTATCGGAGGGGGTTCTGTTGCAATGGATGTTGCAACTACATGCAAACTTCTTAATGCTAATAATGTTTATTGTATATCTCTTGAATCAATGGAAGATNTNCCTGCTGATAAGGCAGATTTACATAAAGCCATAGANCATTATGTTATAATCAAACCTCAAAGTCAAATTAAAGAAATTACAACAAAAGATGGTAAAGTTATTGGCNTAAAAGGAAATGAAGTTAAATTATTAAAAAAAGGAGATTTTTCTCCCTCTAATATAAAAGATATACCAAATTCAGAATTTTCATTTAATGTTGATTTTGTTATATTTGCGATTGGATCAGGGGTTGATCCTAAGATTAAAGAACTTTTACCTTCAGTAACATTTGATGATAAAGGATACATTAAAGTTGATAAAGAAAGTTTAGAAACTTCAGTTAAAGGGATATTTGCAGGTGGAGAAATTGTAAGTGGGCCGAGTCTTGCTGTTAATGCAGTTAGAGATGGAAAAAGAGGAGCAAAATCAATAATAAATTATTTAAATAAATAAATAAAGTAGGAGGAAATATATATGAAAGATTTAAGTATAACAGTATGTGGAGTAAAATTTCCAAATCCATTTTTGTTATCTTCATCAGTTGTAAGTAATACTGCTGAGATGGTAGCGAGAGCTTTTGATGCTGGATTTGGAGGTGTATCTTTTAAGGGTATCGGAGGTCCATCAGCTGAAATAATAAATCCAGCTCCAAGGATGCATTCCTATAATTTAGGAAGTAAAAAATTAGTTGGTCTTCAAAATGTAGAACAGACTACAGATAGACCCCTTGAAGATAACATTCAGGACGTAAAATGGTTGAAAAAACATTATCCAAACAATCCAGTTATGGTTAATATTATGGGTTTTAATAAAGAGGAGTGGAAATATCTTGCACAGGTTTTTGAAGATGCTGGAGCTGATATGCTTGAATTGAATTTTTCCTGTCCTCATATGTCTGTTGAAGGTTCTGGGATGAAAGTGGGTCAGGCATTTAAACTCGTTGGAGATTTTACTGATATAGTCAAAAGAAATGTTAAGATTCCAGTTTTTGCTAAATTAACATCAAATGTTACTGATATAACAGAACCTGCTATGTATGCTAAAGAGGCTGGAGCTGATGGTATTACTGCTGTTAATACAGTAAGAGCAATAACTAATATTGATATTAATAATTTTGTGCCTTGTCCAAATATTTTCGGAAAAGGAGCTTTAAGTGGGTATTCAGGACCTGGAATTAAACCAATAGCTCTAAAATGTATCGTTGAGCTTGCAAAAAAAGAGGAATTAGGGTTACCTCTTGCTGGTTGTGGTGGTATAGAAACATGGGTTGATGCTGTTGAATTTCTACTCGGTGGAGCTTCTCTTGTTCAAATGACTACAAGTATTGTTAAATATGGACACAGATTAGCCGAAGATTTAGTCGAGGGATTGTCATTTTATATGGAAGATAAAGGTTTTAATAAAGTTGAAGATATTGTTGGAAAGGCATTACCGAATTTTTATGAAACAAAAGATTTTGATTTATCAAGACAAGGTGCTGCACAATTCGATCTTGACAGATGTATTGGGTGTGGAGTATGTTATATCGCCTGTCAGGATGCAGGAGGTCAATGTATAGAGTGGGATTCTAAAAAAAGAAGACCAATGCCTGACGAAGAGAAATGTTATAGTTGTATGATATGCTCCTTTGTTTGTCCAATTGATAACCCCCCTCTTATTACATTTAAGGAGATTAAGGGAAAGAAAATCTATACACCACCTCCATCAAAATTATGAAATAAATAAATTGAGCTTATGAAATAAAAAATTAATTTTATCTCTTTTATTTAAAAATTTATTAAATTATATACAAATAATAACTTCCCTATTATATTAAATAATGATTGATGGATGCTGATTAAATTTTTAAAAAACTTAAATATAAAATTGTAACTTCTATTTAAAGGAGATTATCCGAAGAGGGATATTAATAATATACCTATAAATATTATAATTGATGATGTTATCCTAATCAATCCATACTTTTCTTTAAGGAATATTATCCCTAATAAAACACCAAATACTATTCCAACTTCTCTAATTGATACAACATAACTCAATTTGGAAATTCTCATAACAAATATTATTAATGAATAAGATAATATAATTGCAATTGATGTAAAGACAATATTTATTTTATCTTTTTTTAAAATTTCAAATAAATCATCTTTTTTCTTATTTAAAAGGATAAAAATAGTGAAAGGGATTAAAGAAATGAGTTCAATAAAATAAACATATACAACAGGATTTACATAATTTGCACCAATTTTATCTATAAGTGAATATGATGTAACAGTAATTAATGTTAAAAATGCAAATATAAGTCCTTTATTATTTCTATCAAAAACAGTTAAAAAATTTTTTAAATTAAAACTGTTAATCGAAATGAAATATATTCCTAATAAAATCAGTAAAATTCCTATAAATCCTAAAAATGTAACTCTTTCATCAAAGAACAAAAAAGAGAAAAACAGTGTTAATAAAGGAGAAGATCTTGAAATTGGATAAACAAGAGAAAGATCGGATATATTATACCCAGAAGATAAGAAAAACCAATAAAAGAAATGAATTGTTCCACTTAAAAAAATAGGAATTAAACCTTTATAATTTAAACCCTGTTCTATTAAAAGAAAAACAACAACAGGAAGATAGAAGATAATTTCAAAAATCTTTGCCCAAAAAATAAAAATTGAACTATCTTTACTTTTCTTGAAAAAAAAGTTCCACAAACTATGTATTAGTGAAGATAAAATAACTAATAATAGAGGTATAGTTTCCAAATTTATCTCCAACTTTTACAACTTTAATTAATTTTATATCATCTCCTTCTTTTAATTCAATCTCTTTATTATCACGATTCGCTGGTTTTAGAATTTTTCTTTCCCCTTCAATGACAAAAATCTTAAAAGTTGCTTCACCATTGATTATTGCAACAACCAAATCTCTATTTTCAACTTGGAGCTTTTCATTTAAAAGAATATAATCATTTTCAAATATTCCTTTATCATTTATAGTAACACCTTTAAAAATTAATGCGTATTCAGCATTTTTTGTTTCTTCATAAGGTAGTTCAAGATATTTTATTGGTTCACTTTCTGGTTTAACAATAAGAGGTTGTTCCTCTTTTACATATCCTAAGACGAGCATCTTTTTTATAGGGATTACTTTTAATTTATATAGAAAGTCTAANTTTTTTTTCTTTCATTTTCATCAANTGATTTTATCATTGATAATAAATAGAATTTTTCATTTGAAGTTATAGCCAAAGTNTCCTCATCTAAAAATAAGTTATCGTAATATTAAATGTANNTGATNTTTTTAAATTTAATCCNGCTGANNTTAATATTTTTGAATCTGAAAATTGCTTGTATTATANCTTCAANTTTTTCACCAAACTCTTNCTAACTTAAATCTAAATCTTCTCTTAGTTTATTGGAATCTTTATCNAATGTTCATTCTNACCTCCTAACATTTGACTATATATTATACTATTAAATTTTTTTAACAAAATTGCTGAAAAATCCTCTNTTTTGTNATTCTTGTCCTCGCGAAGACAGNGAAAANAGAAATCCAGTATTTCCATTGATAATATAGATTCCAGCGGAAGCAGCAATAACTATTCATTGTCATTCCCNTGTAGACGCGAATCTATTGTTTTCATTGATAATATGGATTNCTNCTTCAGTNGGAATGAGAGTTTGGATGACTTTTTCAGAGATCTCTCAACAATTTTCTTGACAAATTAATAGTTATTGTTATAATATATAAAGTAATTTATATATAAAAGAAGGAATGTTTTTTGTGAAAGATAAGAAAGTTATTTACAGAATACTTATTAAAGTTTTTAATGAAACAGATAAAAAACTTATTTATAAGTGAATCATCTCATTATAAGACAAGAGAGATGATAAGGTTGGATGATTCATAAATAAGTTAAAAAAATTAAGGAGATGAGAGAAATTTGATAGAGTTACTTGAAAAAGAGTATATTGTTATTCATCATACAGGGTATAAAAAACAGTAATGAAAATTCATTTCTTGTCTGGGAGAATATCAAGAAATTTCATCAAATTAAGTATAAAGAAAAGTTTCCATGGTATATTGCAGATTATCATTTCGGAATATCAAAAGATCTAAGAGTTTTTAATGGAAATTCAATTGAATATCCATGTTTCCATTCAGGAGATAACAATATTAATTTTAAAAGTATTGCTGTTACCTTTTTGGGAAATTTCGATGAAGAGCTTCTTGATAAAAAACAGTTTGATTTAGGAGTTCTTATGATTTCAGATTTGGTTAAAAGATTTAATATTAAATATGAAAAAATTTTAAAACACTGTGAAATTGTAAATACAAGTTGCCCTGGAAATAACTTTCCATTTGAAGAACTCAAGAAAGAAATAATTTCAAATGTTAAAGATGAGTCCAAAAAAGAATCAATTATTTTATAATTAAAATAAGATGAACGATTCATATTTTTATAAAAGAATTAGAGATTTAAGATATGCAGAAAAAATTCTTGAAGAAAATAATATTAAATTAAATATCAATTTTATTATAGAAGATTTGTTAAAAGAAAAAGAAGAAGAGGGAAAATTAAGAGAAGAGATAAAATTAAATCCAGATGATTACAAACTTCATACCAAATTTGGTGATATATTACAAGATTTAGAAGAATATGAAGAGGCTGAAAAGGAATATCAAGAAGCATTAAGAATTAATCCTGATTCATATGAAGCACATAATAACCTCGGAATACTATTTTATAAATTAAAAAGACACGAAGAAGCAGAGAAAGAATATAGAAAAGCTTTAAAACTAAATCCTGAGTATGCTGTTGTTCATTATAATCTTGGGAATTTACTTGATGATTTACAAAGATATGATGAAGCTTACAATGAGTATAAACTTGCAGTTAAGCAAGAGCCAGAATTTGCTGAATTACTATTATATTTAGCAGTTATATCATCAAATAAAAAAGAGCTAAAAAGGAAGTTAATTTTATTGAAAAATTTATTTATTGAAATTGATATTTCTGAGAAAATTAATGAAATTGAAAAATTATTAAATAATTTATAAAAGTACCTCGATTATAAAATTTTTATAAAAATATTTTAATATTAAGTCCACCTAAAAAGTTCAATAACATAGGGTTTGAAACCAAAATTCAAGAACTAACTCTAATATATTTGACAGATGATTCACCTATTGACAATTTGAATTTTCATAATATAATATGATAGGTGAATCACTTATCAAAATAAAGGAGGTAGACATGGATGATCTACCAAAAATATTAGAGGGAATTGAAGGGAAGTTTATAGAAACTTCCAGAATTAAAGTTTTTACCCGATTTACTCCTAAAATTCAAGAAAATCAAATAGTTTTTATCCATGGCAATCTCACAAGTGGTACATATTTTGAAGAAACAATGATTGAATTTGGGAATGACTTTTATTGTATTACACCAGATTTAAGAGGTTATGGTCTTACAGAAGATAAAATTATTGATGCAACAAGAGGATTAAGAGATTGGTCAGATGATTTAAAGGCACTTCTTGATGCGCTTAATCTTAAAAAAATACATTTAGTAGGTTGGTCTCTTGGTGGTGGTATTTCAATGCAATTTCTTGTTGATAATCCTCAAAGAGTCCAAAGCCTCACAATTATTGATCCTATTTCTCCTTTTGGTTTCGGCGGAACTAAAGATGAGAAAGGAACACCTTGTTGGGATGATTACGCAGGCTCTGGTGGTGGAACTGTAAATCCAGATTTTATAAAAAGGATTAAAGAACATGATTTAACCGAATCAGATCCAAATTCTCCACTGAATGTAATAAATAATTTTTATTACAAACCACCTTTCAGAGCAAAAAGGGAGTTAGATTATTTAAAAGCTTCACTTCTTGAAAAAATTGGTGATGATAGATACCCCGGAGATTTTGTTCCTTCAAATAATTGGCCCTATGTAGCGCCTGGAAAATATGGACCTGTGAATGCAATGTCGCCAAAATATCTAAATTTAAGTGAAATTGTTTATATTAATCCAAAACCTCCTATCCTTTGGGTGAGAGGTGATTCAGATCTCGTTGTTTCTGATAACTCTCTAATGGATTTTGGGTATCTTGGAAAACTTGGTATCATACCAAACTATCCAGGTGAAAATGTTTACCCGCCACAACCAATGGTAACTCAAACAAGATTTATTCTTAATAAATATAAAGAAAATGGTGGAAAATTTTATGAAGAGGTTATAAAAGATTCTGCGCATGGACCTCATATAGAGAAATTTGACGAGTTCAACACTCTTTTAAAAAAATTTATTAAAGAAAACATATAAGGAGGCAAAATGAAAGAAAGGTTTGCAAAAATTTTAGCAACAGGTATGTATTTACCTGAAAAAATAATCACAAATGAGGAACTCTCAAAGAGATATGGCTTTGATGTAAGTTTGTACCTTTCAGGTGTTACACTACGTCATATTGCAGCAGAAGATGAAAGTGCTTCTGATCTTGCAATTAAAGCAGCCGAAGATGCTCTTAAAAAAGCAAACATGAAACCAGAAGATATTGATTTGTTAATTATGACAACTGATGCACCAGATTATATTACTCCTCCTACTTCGCCTACTATTGCTTATAAACTCGGCGCAAAAAATGCTGGTGCTTTTGATTTGAACGCAGCATGTGCTGATGCTGTTATTGGAATGAGTATAGGAGCCCAGCACATTATGTTTGATGAAACTATTAACAATGTACTTATTGTTGCACCTTATGCTATGTCCAAATGGATAGATTGGGATAATAAAATTTTAGCACCAATGCTTGGTGATGGTGCTTCTGCGTTAATTCTTACAAAGTCCGATGAACCTGGCTATATTGCTTCATCAATTGTTTCTGATGGGCAGTATTGGGACTCATATGGTATATATGTTGGTACAAAATATCCAATTACTAAAGAAATGGTNGAAAAAAAGGAGCATCTTTTAAGATTTCACCCNAATTTTCACAAATACCCAGAAGATGTAAATTATGGTAATTGGCCTAATGTTATTAGAAAATCTTTAACAAAAACTGAATATAAAGTTGAGGACCTTGATATGGTAATTTTTACTCAGGTGAGATTAATAGATATTCAGAAATCTATGGAAGCTTTAGGTCTTCCTATGGAGAAAACTCACTACATTATGCATAAGTATGGGTACACAGGTTCTGCATGTGCTTTTATGGCTTTAGATGATGCTATAAGAGAGGGAAAAATTAAAAAAGGCAATCTCATTGCTATTTGCACTTCAGGTGTTGGATATGTGATGAGTTCAGCAATATTTAAATGGGTATAAGGTGCAATTATGGAGAGATTCAGGGATAAAGTTGTAATTATTACTGGAGGTGCTGGTGGTATAGGAAGAGAGACAGCATTGCTTATTTCAGAAGAGGGTGGAAAAGTTGCCATATTCGATATGAATGAGATAGGTCTAAAAGAAGTTGAAGATACTATTAAAAGTAGGGGAAGAAATTGCAAGGGATATAAAGTTGATGTGTCAGATTTTGAGATAGTTCAAGATGCAGTTAATAAAGTCGTTGAGGATTTTGGGAAAATTGATATTCTTGTTAACAATGCAGGAATAACAAGAGATAACTTTCTTACAAAAATGTCAGTTGAAGATTGGAATAAGGTTATATCCATTAATTTGACAGGGACCTTTAACTGTACAAAAGCTGTAATTCCTTATATGTATGAAAAAGAGAGCGGAGTTATTATTAATGTTTCCTCAGTAGTTGCAATTTATGGAAATATTGGACAGACAAATTATATAGCGAGTAAAGCCGGGGTTATAGGTTTAACAAAGGGATGGGCAAAAGAATTCAGTAAAAAAGGTATAAGAGTTAATGCAGTTGCTCCGGGTTTTATAAAAACTCCAATGACAGAAAAAGTTCCAGAAAAAGTTATTGATTTTATGGTATCGAGAACGCCACTTGGTAGAATGGGTGAAACAGAAGAGGTAGCAAAAGCAATTCTCTTCCTCTCATCAGATGATGCCTCTTTTATAACTGGCATCATCTTAAATGTTGATGGAGGTTTAGTAGTTTAAATTTTTTTAAATTATATTTTTAAAGGAGGTAAAAATGAAGAAAATTTTAAGTCTACTTTTAATCCTAACCCTAATCTTTGGGTTTTTAGGAGTAAAGAAGACACAAGCTCAAAAAGAATTCTTCCTCGTTTTGACTATTGGTTTAAAGAGCTATGTTTTAAATGGTATGCAACTTCAAATGGATGTTGCTCCAGAGATTGTTGCTGGTAGAACTTTTGTTCCTATAAGGCTTGTTGCAGAAACTTTTGGAGCAGAAGTTGGCTGGGATGGAAATTTAAGAGAAGTTACAATTAAGCAGGACACAAAAGTTATTAAATTGAAAATTGGCTCGAAAACAGCAACTATTGATGGAAAGAGTTATGAACTTGAGGCTGCACCTTACATTAAATCAGGAAGAACTATGGTTCCAATAAGATTCATTTCGGAAGCTTTAGGTCTTTCTGTTTATTGGGAGCCACAAAGACAACTTGTCTATATTAGGAGCAAGCCGAAATATGAAGTGCCAGGAGTTTCAACAAATGAAATAAAAATTGGTACATTTTCAGCTTTAACAGGACCAGTTGCAATAATTGGTGCTCCATTTAATCATGGACTTCTATCTTATATCAACTGGATAAATGATCAAGGTGGTGTATATGGTAGAAAAATCAAAGTTATTTCATATGATGATCAATTTAACCCCGCACTAACAGTAACAGGTGTTAAAAAGATGGTTGAAGAAGATAAAGTATTTGCAATAGTTGGAGGGTTGGGAACACCAGGTTGTCTTGCGGTTATGGATTATCTAAATGGAAAAGGAGTTCCATTTGTATATCAAGGTTCTGGTGTATCGGCTCTTGCTATTCCTCCAAAAAAATATGTTTTTGCAGTTCAGCCAAACTATACAAATGAGGGACAAATCTTTGTTAAATATATAGTTGATGATCTCAAATTGAAAAAGATTGCTTTACTTTACCGTGATGATGATGCTGGAAGAGAAGGAAGTGTAGGTGTTGATCAGGGAATCAGTAGATTTGGCGGAGAACTTGTTGTAAAATCACCATTCCCTGGAACAGAAACAGATTTCACATCATATCTTCTTAAAGTAAAACAAAGTGACGCAGATGCTTTAATTGTTTATGAACCCACAGATAGTGCAATTGCTTCAAATATTTTAAAAACAGCAAAATCATTAGGATTAACTCAAAAAATATTCCTTCCATATTCACATGCTGGAATTGTTGCAGCAGCAGGTGAAGCAGCAGAAAATGTATATATAACAGGTTGGGTTGATTTTTCAAATCCAGAAGATCCTGGAGTTCAAAAATTCTTTGAAATTTGGACAAAATATTATCCAAAAGATAACCCACTTTTATATGCTTATGCTGTTGCTGGCTTTGTTGCAGGTGAAATATTTGTTGAAGCATTGAAAAGATCAGGTCCTTATCCAACAAGAGATTCTATAGTTTGGGCTCTTGAAACTTTCTATGGGTGGAGTGGATATGTTGCAAAAGATATAAGTTATGGACCAAATGAAAGATCAGGAAAATATTCTATGTTCTTTATGAGAGTTGAAAATGGACAATTAGTTAAAGTTTCAGATTGGATTTCAGTTTATCAGAAACCATAAGAATAGTTAAAGGGAGGGGAAATCCCTCCCTTTTTTTAATTTGAAAGGGGTGATATTTTTGCTTAAGATAGAAAACTTAACAGTAGAATTTGGAAATTTAATAGCAGTTAATAATTTTAATATGGAGGTAAAAGAAGGAGAAATTCATGCTTTAATAGGACCTAATGGAGCTGGTAAAACAACTGTTTTCAATGCAATTTATAATTTTGTTAATTACAAAGGAAACATATTTTTTTTAGATTATAATTTAAAAAAAATTTCAACTTACAATTTAGTGAATATTGGATTATCAAGAACATATCAAAATTTGAGTCTTTTTCCTACTTTGAATGTGATTGAAAATATTCAACTTGGTTTATATAGAAAACTTAAAAGTAATTTTATAAAAGATATTTTTGGTTTCGATGTTTTTAAAAGTAAAGGAGTGACAGAAAAGATTCAGGAAGTTTTAACCCTTTTAAATTTAACGCAATACATATATTACTATCCATCTTTTCTACCTTATGGAACACAAAAACTTGTTGAACTTGGAAGAGCTATAATATCAAATCCGAAACTTTTACTTCTTGATGAACCTGCTGCAGGTTTAAATACAGAAGAAAAAATCTATTTCAGAGAAATATTAAGGAAATTAAGAGATAAAGGGATAACTCTTTTAATAGTCGAACATGATATGGAATTAATTATGGATATTTCAGATTATATAACTGTTATGAGTTTTGGTAATAAGATAAGTGAAGGAAAGCCACTTGAAATAGCTAATGATAAAAATGTTATAGAAGCTTATTTAGGGGAGGCATAGATGTTAAAAATAGAAGAACTATATGTTTCGTATGGACCTGTTGAAGCAATTCATGGAATATCAATTGAGGTTAAAGAAAAAGAGATAGTTTCAATTCTTGGTTCAAATGGTGCTGGTAAATCTACTATACTTAAAACTATTTCAGGGATTCTGAAGCCAAAAAAAGGTGTTATAACACTAAACAATAAAGTGATTAATGATTTGGACCCATCCCAAATTGTTAAAATGGGAGTAACACATATACCAGAAGGAAGACATATATTTCCAAATCTTACGATAAAAGAGAATTTGATACTTGGAGGATATTTTTTAAAAGAAAATGAAGTTAAAAAACAGATGGATTATGTCACAACTATTTTTCCCATTCTTAAAGAGAGGTTGAATAGTAAAGCTGGAAGTCTATCTGGTGGAGAAAAAAAAAAATTAATGTCTAAGCCAAAACTACTTCTTCTTGATGAACCATCGCTTGGGTTATCACCGAAATTGGTTTCAACAATTTTCGAAACTTTAAAAACATTAAATCAAAATGAATCTTTGCCGATTCTTCTTGTTGAACAAAATGCAAAGAAAGCACTTCAAATTTCTGATAGATCTTACATATTGGTCAACGGAAAAATTGTTTTATCTGGAAAAAGTGAAGATTTAATAGAAAAAGAAGAAGTTAAGAAGTTATATTTAGGGAGGTAGAGATGATTTTATTGAATCTTTTAATTAGAGGATTAATTACTGGTGCTATATATAGTTTGACAAGTATGGGAATCGTATTGATCTTATCAACCACTCTTGTTATGAATTTTGCACAGGGAGATATGGGTATGCTTCTTGCATATTTCGCCTTCTTTATGTTAGCAAGACAAATACCTTACCCAGTTGTTTTTGTTATAGTTATATTAATAGGAATTTTGTTAGGTTTTTTATTCGAAAAATATTTAATGAGTAGAGCGAGAAAAACCTCCCATCTTGGTATGGTTATGATAACATTAGCTTTAACTATGATTTTTGAAGGATTTGTAGGTTACACTTTTAGTACTATGCCTCTTTTGTTTCCAAAAGCAATTAGTGGAGATCCATTACAAATTTTTGGAGTTATTATAGATAAACATGATTTATTTACTTTTATTGTTTCAATTATTATAGTGATAGTTCTTTTTATAATATTATATAAAACAAAAATTGGTATAGCAGCAAGGAGTCTTGCTGAAGATGAATTTGGTGCAAGGATTCTTGGAATTCCAATTAATTCTATTTATCTATTCATATGGATGGCAGCATTTGCTATAGCTGGCGTTTCAGGAATTCTTGTTGCTGGAAGACAGACCCTCGAGCCACACTTTATGGTTGTTATACAACTTAAAGGTTTTATGGCAGCTGTTCTTGGTGGAATGAATTCGATTATAGGAAGTGTACTTGGAGGATTTTTATTAGGTATGATTGAAAATTTAGTCTCTTTTTATATCCCTCAAATTAAGGATAGTTTTTCTCTTATTTTAATTGTTCTTGTTCTTTTATTCTTACCTCAGGGTATATTTGGAAAAAGAGAGGTAAGGAGGGCATAGATGAAAAAATTTATCCCATATATTTTATTAATTTTGGTTCTTTTCCTCCCTTTGATTCTCAGAGAAACACCTTCTATAATTGGTTATCTAAATCTTGTTATGATTTATGGTATTTCTGCTCAAGGATTAAATCTTCTTCTTGGTATAGGAGGTCAGATATCTCTTGGTCATGCTGCTTTTATGGCAATAGGTGGCTATACATCTGCAATTTTTGTAGTACATTATAACTTTCCTTTTATAATAGCTTTAATAATAAGTATCGTTGTTTCTGCGATTTTTGGTTTAATTGTAGGCTTTCCATCTCTTAGACTTAAAGGATTTTATCTTGCAATTGCAACTATGGCATTAGGAAATGTTGTAGGAGATGTTCTAAGAAGAATGAGTATAACTGGTGGAGATCAAGGATTTAGAAATATACCTACTTTTGATTTATTTGGATTTGAATTAGAGTCATACTCTTCTAAGTTCTATCTGATTTTGTTTTTCTTTTTACTAACATATTTTATTTCAAGGAATTTCATAAAAAGTAAAAGTGGTAAATCTTTGATAGCTATGAGAGATTCAGAAGTTGGTGCCTTATCTGTTGGAGTCAATATATCAAATGCAAAGCTCCTTGCTTTTATTCTTGCATCAGTATTTGCAGGATTAAGTGGTGTACTTTATGCACATGATATTTCATATCTTCATCCAAGTAATTTTGCTTTGCCACTTTCCATTAACTTATTGGCAATTACAATAATAGGTGGTCTTGGTACATTATGGGGCCCTATTTTAGCTTCTTTATTCTGGATATTCTTACCATTAATTATAGGCAGTAAGCTTGAACTTTTATCAAGTGTGATTTTTGGAATAGTAGTTATTCTTGTTGTTCTTTTCCTGCCAAGAGGTCTTTCTGAAATAATTTTTAGAATTGAAAGGAATTTGAAAAAGGCAAATGGCATATAAGACATTCTCAAAAAAAGGTGAAGAGACCAAAAAAAAGATAATAAATTCTGCAATAAAAATTTTTAAAGAAAATGGCTTTAATAATAGTTCTATTTTAAAAATCGCTGATGTAGTTGGATTAAAAAATTCCACATTGTATAGATATTTTAAGAATAAAAAAGACCTTTATAATTTTATAATTAGAGATTTTGAAGAAAAATTGATAAAGAGAATAAATGATAATTTAAAAAATTATGATGATATAGAGAAGAAAATAGAATTTTTTATTAGAGAATATATTGATTTTGTAAAAGAAAATAAAGATATCTTTGACATTTTTAGAGAAGCTGAATTTGTGAATATTGATTTATCAAGAGAGTTCTATGATAAGATTACGAAGATATTACAAGATATATTGAAAGAGAAAATTTCAAATGATAACGTTGAAATATTATCTTACTCGATAATTGGTTCTTATTATTTTATCATACTAAATTACCTTTTTTGGGAGGAAAAAGAAATTGATGATGAAAAGATAAAATCAATTTTAAAATTTATATTTAATGGTATTGATAAAAAAGGTGATTTTGAACCATACTTATTAAAAGAAAAAGAATTCAATGGGGATCAGGACAAAAAAGAGTTTTCTAAGAAAAGTGAAAAAACTAAAGAAATAATTTTGAAATCAAGTGAAAAATTTTTTGGAAAAAAAGGCTATTCTAATACCCATATTTCAGAAATAGCAAGAGTGTCAAAAGTAGGAATTGGAACAATATATAAATATTTTGAAAACAAAAAGGAAATCCTTAAAGAGGTTGTAAAATTTATAAATAAATCTTTAAGAGATTACACAAATATTTATATAAAGGACTATTCTGATAGAAGAGATATAGAAAATGCTGGTTTCCAAGCCTTTTTCTATCTATTCAAAAATTTTGGATTTAGATATAGAATAGTTAGAGAATCTGAATTTGTTGATAAAGAAACTGGTGTCTGGTATTATAAAAGACTTGCGGTTGCATATACAAAAAGATTAACAGAGGGAATAGAAAAAGGAATAATCATTGATATAAATCCAGAAGTTCTTTCATACTCCTTAATGGGTGTTGGACATACAATTGGTATGAGGGAGTTTGTCTTTAAAAAAAATGGTGAAATTGATAAAAATTCAGTTATTACTGTCTTAAATTTTATAATGCATGGTTTAAATAAATTTTTAGTAGGAGGGAAAAATGAATAATATTGAATCATATAAAAGAAAATTTGTTTCAATCGATGAACTATTGGATAAGATAAAGAGTGGAGATACAATAGTTGTTGGAATGGCTGCAGCACAACCTTTTGGTTTTTTGTCCAATGTCCATAAAATAAAAGATAGAGTTCAAAATGTTAAAATAATCACCTGCTTACTTTTAAAGGATTATGAATATTTAAAATATTCAAATAGAGAAAATGCGAGTTTTATAGCAGAGAGTTGGTATTTATCAGATTTTGAAAGAAAAGTCTACAATGAAGGAAGGTTATCATATATTCCAAATAATTTACACAGTGCAGGTATAGAAAAAATAAAAAATGAAAAAATTGATTTTTATATTGGTTCAGCAACTCCAATGGATAATAAAGGTTTTTTCTCGATGTCACTTTGTCTTGTTTATGAGAAGGAGATGGTTGAAAATGCAAAATATTCAGTTTTAGAAGTAAACGAAAACCTCCCAAAAACTTTCGGTGATACAAATGTTTATATTAATGATGTTAGTTTTATAACTGAATTTAATACTTCTTTAGTTGAATTTCCATCTATAGAACCTTCAGAAACTGAAAGGAAAATTGGAGAATATATAAGTGATTTAATTGAGGATGGTTCTACTATTCAACTTGGTATAGGTGGGATTCCAAATGCTATTACAAAATTTATTATGGAAAAGAAAAATTTAGGAATACATTCAGAGATGTTAACAGATGGAATGGTTGACTTGGTTGAAAAGGGCGTTGTTACAAATAAAGAAAAAGCAATCTGGAAGGATAAAACAGTTGGGGCTTTTGCCCTTGGAACTCAAAAATTGTATGATTTCATTAACAACAATTTGTCAGTTGAAATTCATAGAGGTTCAATTGTAAATGATCCATATATTATTAGAAAAAACAACAAAATGGTTAGTATCAATACATCTCTTACAATAGATATAACAGGACAAGTTTGTTCAGAATCTTTTGGCCCAAAACAATATACAGGTACCGGTGGACAACTTGATATGCATAGAGGCGCTCAGATGTCTAAAGGTGGTATGGGAATAATAGCTTCAAGATCAACTGCAAAAAATGGCTCAATTTCAACCATCGTTCCAGCTTTTCCTGAAGGAAGCAATGTAACAGTTCCAAGACAAGATGTTGATATAATAGTTACTGAATTTGGTGTTGCAAAACTCAAAGGAAAAAGTACACGAGAAAGAGCACTTTCAATTATCAATATTGCACATCCAGATTTCAGGGACTATCTGACTTTTGAAGCAAAGAAGTTAAATATTTTATAAAATAATTTTTGTTAAATAGTTTTTCAATATAAAGGAGGTTAAAAATGGGAGAGGTTTTTATAAGTTCTCCTCTTAGAACAGCAATTGGAAAATATGGAGGAAGTTTAAAAGATATTCCAGCACCGAATCTTGCTGGATATGTAATAAAAGAGATTATTAAAAAAACAAATATAGATTCCGAAATATTTGATGATGTGATAATAGGAAATGTTGTTCTTGCAGGTGAAAAGATGAATCCAGCAAGACAAGCAGCTATTTTTGGTGGAATATCAAATAATGTTCCAGCAATGACTGTTAATAGAGTTTGCGGTTCGGGCTTACAAGCAATAATTTCTGGAATAATGGAGATAGAAAGTGGCTATTCAAAAGTTGTATTAGCAGGCGGAATGGAAAATATGGATATGGCACCATATTTAGTTGCAAAAGGTAGATGGGGTTACAAAATGGGAGATGGTATTCTTTACGATTCAATGATTTTTGATGGTTTAAACGATGCTTTCACAAACAAACATTCTGGTTTGATAACAGATGAATATCTTGTTCCTGAATATAGGATTAAAAGAGAAGAACAGGACGAATTCGCCTTTTTAAGTCAAAAGAAAGCATCAAAAGCTTTAAGTGAAGGGGTTTTTAAAGATCAAATTGTTCCAATTCCTATTTCTGATGATAAAATTTTTGATTTTGATGAATCAGTAAGAAGTGATACAACTATAGAAAAATTATCTAAGTTAAAACCAGCTTTTAAAAAAGATGGAACCATAACTGCAGGAAACTCTCCTGGTCTAAATAGTGGAGCAGCTTGTATGATTATTTCGAATGATGAAATTCTAAAAAAGTTCAATATTTCACCTATGGCTAAAGTGGTCTCTTTTGGAATCTCAGCAGTTGATCCTAACTATTTTGGAATTGCACCCATTTATGCTATTGAAAAAAGTTTGAAGAGAGCAAATTTAAAAATTGATGACGTTGATCTTTTTGAGATAAATGAAGCTTTTGCAGCGATTGCTCTTGCGGTACAGAAACAGCTCAAAATTCCTGATGAAAAATTAAATGTTAATGGAGGTGCTATTGCTTTAGGTCATCCAATTGGAGCAACAGGAGCAATTCTTGTTGTTAAAATTTTGCATGAACTTAAAAGAAGAAGTGGTAAATATGGAGTTGTTTCTTTATGTATTGGAGGTGGTCAAGGAATAGCGATGGTTGTTGAAAATATTAACTAAATGGAAAAAGTGATTTTCAATAATCTTGCAAATAAGTATGATAGCTGGTTTGATACTCCTTTAGGTAGAAAAATTTATATTAGTGAAAAAAATTGTATAGAAAATTTAATTAAAAAAACATCTCATGAATATGCTATTGATCTTGGAAAAGGAACTGGTCTATTTACAAAAATTTTAAAGGATAAAGGTTATAAAATTGTTGGTATTGATATCTCAGACGAGATGCTTAAAATAGCAAAAGAAAGACGATATGATGTNATTAAGTATGATTTAAATAAAAAGTTACNGTTTGATANTGAATCCTTTAATTTTGCTTTTTCTATGACNTCGATAGAGTTTCTAAAAAAACCAGAAGAACTTATNGAAGAGGTTTATAGAATTTTAAGTAAGAATGGAGAATTTTTGTTAATAACATTAAATTCTCTCTCTTTATGGGCATTTGTNAGAAGATTAAAAGGTATTTTTATAAAGGATTATGTTTTTANTAAAGGTAAATTTTATTCACCGAAAAATCTTTTAAGGTTTTTTAATTATAAATGGAAAATTGAGAAAATAGGAANTTGTACTTTTATCCCTCNATGGAATCCACTCTTTCCCTCTTTTTNGGAAAGAGTTTTTGGNAAAATATTCACTTTTTCTGGCNCCATTTCTTATATTCTTGTTAAGAAACCTTAAAATATCAATATGGTGTTTGACACCAAAATGACATAGTTTTTATAGAAAGGAGGTGAGTTATGGTTGGTGCTCAAATCAGTATCTATCCTTTGAGAGAAAAAACAATAACTGATACACTTAATATTTTTTGGGAGGAGTTAGGNAAAAGAGGCATTAAATATGAAATTAACTCCTTTGCAACAATATTATGGGCAGAAGAAGATGAATTATTNAAATTATTAAATGATNTATATAANATGATAAGTTCAAAAAATATCGTGATGATAATAACATTATCAAATGCTTGTCCAAAAGTTCCATAGTAGAAAAATAGATTAAAATTTCATATAATTCTATTAAACTATATAAAGGAGGATTTTTGAGAATTAACTCTTATTATAGAAAAATAATTTTCTTTAGTATCATTTTTATTTTTGCTTTTTTATATTTTCCCTCAAAATCTTATAGTGAAAAAAGGAATACAATTTTAGTTCTCGAAGCATCGAAACTTCCACCTTCTTTTTCAAAATATAAAGAACTTAAAGAAAGTGAAGGTTTCAATATAGAAGTTTTAAATATCAATTCTCTAAATGGTGATAAAGACGAGAGTTTGAGAAATTATTTGAGAGAAAATTTAGAAAAAATGAGTATAAAATACCTACTGATAGTTGGTTCAGATAAATCATTTCCTATGAAAAGATTAACTCCAAGAGGAGATAATATTCATGATCAATTTGATGAAGACCTTGTAGATACTCCATCTGATATTTATTTTGTCGATCCTTTTGAAGATTTTGATAAAGATAATGACGGAAAGTTTGGAGAATATCCTGATGATAATATAGAAATAGAACCTTATGTTTTAGTTGGTAGAATTCCTTTTGATAATCAGTTGTCGCTTGATAAATATTTTTCATCTCTTGTGGAGTTTGAGAAAAAACCTTTTAATGAAAAAAACAGTGCTTTGTTAATTGGTGCTTATCTTGCTTTTAAGGGAGAAAAATGGTATGACAGGGACCTTGAAAATGAAGATGGTGCAGATTTTATGGAGAAAATAATTGACGATTTTATAATAAAAAATAGTATTTCACCTATAAGGGTTTACGAAAATGAAGGAACTTTGCCATCAGCATATATAAGTGATTTTACATTATCAAATAAAAACATTTCAAATCTTTTAAATGAGAAAACCATTGGATTTATAAATATAAGCGCACATGGAAACCCATATTCAGTAGCGAGGATGGTTTGGAATGACAATGATTCAGATTATAAATTCAGTGAAAATGAATCAAAAACCTATATTTTCTTTAATGTAGCTGATATTCCAGAGGGTTTAAAAGGTGGAGTAGTCTTTGCGTCATCTTGTTTAACAGCATATCCTGAAAGCGAAATAAATCTTTCGAGAGAGTTTTTATCAAAAGGTGGGAGTGCTTATATTGGAGCAACAAGAATTTCATGGGGACCAACATATTGGAAGGGTCCAGAAAATGGAGGTTTACTTACAATAAACTATCTGTTTGTTAAAAATTTTATTGATTCGCATCAAACAGTAGGAGAGGCTTTTTGGAATAGTATGGTCGATTATCATAAAAATTATTTTGAAAATGATAAAGAAGACCCAATCGAAGCCGCACAGATGAACACATTTACATTTAACCTTTTTGGAGATCCTACATTAAATTATGCTCTTGAAAATGATTCTTTTTCTTTATCATCTTCTAGATATTCAGAAACTTCCTTTGAAAATGATTCAATTTTTTTAAAATATAATCTATTAAAAGGTGAAGATTGTAAAAAAGATATTGATTTAGCAAAATATAATTCTTTTCAAGATGGCTTTATCTATAAAACAAAAGAAATTGATGAGATATTTAGAATCGATGAATTGAATTATGAAAAAGAGATAAGATTGATAGAAAGTGATGACATTTCTTATCTTTTCAAAAAAGAGTATGAAGAAAAAATTGAACTTATATATTTTGGAAAAGAAAAAAATATTATTTTGAGATTCTCTAATAATTTAGAACCAGAAAAAGCAAAATATTATGATAAATATAGGAATATAGCAATTTTCAAAGTAAAAGAAGGGGATTCAATAATTTTTAAAAAGATTGATAGAAAAGAATATTTTATAGATTCAAATTCTCAAAATATTATTATATATAGAGATAAAAAATTTGATTATAATGGAGATGAATTTGTCAATAAAAAAGATTTTTATATTTTTTCAAAACATTTTGGAGTAGATTATAAAAACAAACTTTTTTCAGATAATTTTGATATTTTTTCAGATAATAATGTTGATGGTTTGGATTTAATCTATTTATCAATTAAAAATGGAGATGTTATTAAATAGGAGGAATGATGAAAGATTTAGATATTATAAAAAAGATTGGAAGAAATTTTGGTACTATAAAATTAGAGGAGAGAAATAAATATTTAAATCTTGAATTTATTTATGATTCATTCAAAAATATTGATGGAGTTTTTTTATGGGAAGATAAATCAGATTTTTATTTAATATATTTTCTTTCAAGTGAAGCGATATTTAAAATATATTATGAAAATGAAAATAAAATTGTTGGAGATGAAGGCGAGAAAAAATTCTTATCAAACAATGAGGGCGATATATATTTTTATAAAATAGACAGAAAAGCCATTATACCAATTCTATCTTTATACTTTGGAGAGACGCTTTATAAAGACCTTGATGCAAAAGTTATTGATTTTTCACAATTTATTGAATCTATAGCTGAAAAAAAGTTAACTGGAATCCTGACAATATCAAACAATTTGTCTGATTTTATTATTTTATATGATGGAATGATTGAGGATGTTAAAGACGGAGAAATATTTCTTGAATCACCAATATCAATTGAAAGTGATTCAATGTCTATTGTATCGTTTGCAAAATTAATTATGATGGAAAATTCTTCAATAACTCTTCATACAATTGACAAAGATAGAAAATTTGAACCTGTTAAATTATCATTTTTGAAATATGATCTTGAGAAAATAAAAAGTGAAATCAAAGAGATTTCAAAAAAAATATTAAAAGATAGAATAAAAAAAGTTGATGATATAATAGATTCTATTAATTCAAAAGACGATATTTATAAGTCATTAGAAAAGATTAAAAGTTATGTAATACCTTTATATAATAAAAAAATATATTCTGATATCGAGAATGAGGTAAAAAAATTAATTGAACAATGAACAACTTTCATAGTATAATTTTAGGAATAGTACAGGGCTTAACTGAATTTTTACCAATTTCATCATCAGGTCATCTTTTGCTTTTTTCAAAAATATTAAACATTGAACCGCCATCAATTCTTTTTGATTTAACTTTACATCTTGGGACACTTATTGCTGTTTTAATATATTTCAGAAAATTGATAATCCAAAATATAAAAAATTATAAATTGATTTTTCTAATAATACTATCTACTCTTATAACTGGCATTTTATATTTAATTTTTAATTCATATTTTGAAAAAAGTTTTGAGGAGTTTTCATGTCTTCCATTCTTTTTTATGATAACCTCATTTTTTCTTCTTTTCTTTTATCTTAAAAATAAGAGAACAAAAACATTAAATACTATATCATTCTATGATGCTGTAATAATCGGTTTGTTTCAAGGCATAGCTATTTTACCTGGAATTTCAAGAAGTGGTTTTACATTTATATCATCTCTTCTTGTTGGTGTGAAAGAGGAGGATGCTTTTAAATACTCTTTCCTTCTATCAATACCAGCAATTCTTTTATCTTTTTTATATAAAACATATGAGTATATACAAAATCCATTTCCAATGAACACTTCAAGTTTAATTTTAGGTTTTTTATTTTCTTTTATTTTCGGTGTTCTTTCTATTAACCTTTTTTATAGATTTGTAAAGAATAAAAAATTTATCTATTTTTCACTTTATTTATTTGCTCTTAGTCTCATTTTAATCATAGTTATCTTTTAGTTTTTTTGAATTTAAAATAAAGGTATAATAATTATAGTGAGATACTAATATTGTTAATTAATTCAATCTATAAATAAGGAGGTGAAAAAATGAAAGAATTATTACTTATTCCAGGTCCGACACCAGTAAATGAAGAGGTTTTGAAAGAGATCGCAAAACAACCAATATCACATGTAAGCAAAGAGTTCGCGGGTTATATAGAAAAATCAATTGAATATCTTAAAGAGATTTTTGGTACCAAAAATGGCTCTATCTTTATAATTCCCGGTTCTGGAACAATTGCGATGGAGATTGCAATAAAAAATTTGTTGACTAAAAATGAAAAAGCATTAGTTCTGTCTCATGGTTTTTTTGGTGATAGATTTTTAGAGATACTCGATGAAGATGGTTTTCAATTTGATTCTATCCAGAGTAAATGGGGAGAAATTATAGATTTAAATTTAATCAGTGATAAGTTAAAAAAAGAACATTATGAGGTTGTTACAATTACACATGTTGATACTTCAACTGGGATTCTTACACCAGTCGACGATTATATGAAAGTAATTAAAGAAGTTTCACCTAATTCTCTTGTTATACTTGATGGAGTTTGCGCAACTGCTGGAGTTGAAGAAAAGATGGATAAATGGGGGATTGATATTATTTTAACTGGGTCTCAGAAAGCTTTATCAGTTCCACCAGGCCTTGCTATTTTAGCAGTTTCAGAAAGAGGTTTAAATAAGAGAAAATCTTTAGGAAAAATTGGATACTATTATGGAGACCTTTTAAGATGGAAAGTAACTATGGATGATCCAACAAAATATTTTGCAACTCATAACACAAACTATGTTTTTGGTCTTAAAAAATCTCTTGAGATTATTCTATCTGAAGGTCTTGAAAAAAGATATAAAAGACATTTTGAAAATGCAGATTATATTAGAGAAAAAATGGAAAGTATAAGATTTAAGGTTTTTGGAGATAAAAATTATCTTGCCCCAACACTTTCTATTTTTCTATATCCAGAAAGTATTGATGATGAAAAATTTAGAAAAGATTTGAGTAATAAAGGAGTAACTGTTGCAAGTGGATTAAAGGATTTAAAAGGTAAATGTTTTAGAATGGGTCATATGGGAGAGGTTAAAAAAGAGGAACTTGATTATGCATTTGAGGTCATCTCTTCTCTTATTACTTAGTGTACAAGGAGATAGTCTCCTTGTACACTAAGGGGAGATAAGAGATGGTCTCACTATGTTGGGAAGGGGGAGGGGCTAAAGGTGCATTTGGAGTTAAGTTTCTATTTGAACTTAAAAATTATTATAAAGAATTAGAGTTTAAAGCTCTTTCTGGTTCATCTGTTGGTGGAATTAACATTATTCCACTCTCTTTTGGTGGTTTTGAATATCTCTATTCAATGTGGATTGAGATTAAAGAGTATGGAAATTTTATATATTATGAGCCATTAAAATTAAAATATAATATTAAAAATTTAAATAAACTCATTGATGAAGTAATTAAAGAACAAGACCTATTTCAAAAATTCAAAAAAAGTGATTCTCTTACATTGATTGTTTCGATAATTAAAGACGATGGACCACTCATCTTCACAAACAAAGATATATTTATAAAAGATGCAAAATTTAAAAAAATCGAAAATGAAGAAGATTTAAAATATGCAATTTTCGGAACAAGCGCAATACCAAAAATATTTCCTGAAGTGAAATACAATAGTATGACTCTTCTTGATGGAGGAGTTAAATACACACTTCCGTTAGATTTTTTAATTGAAAGCTCAAAAGAAGATAAAATTTTGGCCATCATTCATGAGCCTTTGAAAAAATATAAAATAAATCCATTCTATTTTTTGATTTCTCCAATAAACTATATTGTTGAAAAATATACTCAGAATCTAACATTTAAAGAGATAGATAAATTTGAAACTATCGATGAAAATATTTTTAGATACAGAGATAGAATGATTTTTTTAATTTATCCTGAAAAGAGGTTACCCTTTGCTCTTGATTTTTCATCAAGAGCAATTGAAAAAAATTTTATTGAAGCTGAAAGAGTTTTTGATAAAATAAAGGACAAATTGTTAGATTTTTTGAAATTTTGAAATTGTTATCATTTTAATTATAATTAATTAAGGAGGTTTTTATGAAATTAAAAGGAAAAAGAATAGCAATATTTGTTGAAAAACTTTACAATGAATTTGAGTTTTGGTATCCATTTTACAGATTTAAAGAAGAGGGAGCAGAAGTAAAAGTAGTTGCACCAAATATTGAAGTTTATTATGGAAAAAATGGAGGACTCCCAGTAAAACCTGATTTAACAAGTAAAGAGATAGATACAAAAGATTTTGATGCTGTTTTTATTCCTGGTGGATATTGTCCTGACCATTTAAGAACACACAAATCAGTTACAGATTTTGTGAGAAAAATGCATGAAGAGGGAAAAGTTGTTGCATCAATATGTCATGGTGCCTGGGTGCTGATTTCAGCTGAGATTACAAAAGGGAAGAAAATAACTTCAACTATTTCAATAAAAGATGATGTTATAAATTCTGGTGCTGAATTTATTGATAAAGAGGTTGTGATTGATGGAAATATAATCACTTCAAGGACTCCAGATGATCTTCCTTTTATGCTTCCAGAAATAATTAAGAAACTATCATTTTAAATTTATTAAAAAGATTTGAAGAAAAAATTTGGTTTTAGACCTCTTTTAATAATTNTTTTTGTTCTATTAATAATCTATGGGATTTTTAATAAAGAGTATCTTGAAGTTTTTAAAAATGCTGTTTTAATTTGTTTTTCTTGTATAGGTATAGATTGATAATTTTTTATAATTTTGAAAAAAATTAAAAATTTATTCACAAATAGATTAAGAGTTCTAACACAAACTATCTTTACAATTTTTTTTAACCTCCCCTTTTTATCTAACATTTTAAAAAGAGTACCTATGCCAGTTTTACATTGCTATTCCTGTCCACTTGCAACTGGTGCTTGTCCAGTTGGTACAATACAGCATTTAATTGTTGTAAGAGATATTCCATTTTATACTGTTGGTTTTATTTCATTAATCTATATTTTTTTAGGAAAACTCTCTTGTGGCTTTATGTGTCCTTTTGGTTTTTTTCAAGATTTACTTTTTAAAATAAAAACAAAATTTAAAATGAAACCAAAGATTCCTTATCTTTTCTTGACAAAATATGGTTTTCTAATAATTTTAGTTATTGTTGGACCACTAATAACAAGTGAAACTCTTTTNTGTAAAATATGNCCNGCTGGAACTTTAACTGCTGGTATTCCACAGGTTGTANTAANNCCATCTTTAAGAAACTTAATAGGTCCATTATATATTTCTAAAATTTTAGTTTTAATTTTTTTAACAATATGGTTTATTTTTGAAGAGAGACCATTTTGTCACTATTTTTGCCCGCTTGGTGGATATATAGGAATTTTTAATAAAATATCATACATAACGATAAAAGTTGATTTAAAAAAATGTATAGAGTGCTATAAATGTGAAAAGGTCTGTCCATTTAATATTATAACCTTTAAAGATCCTAACAATATAAATTGTATAAGATGTGGAAAATGTATTGAAGTTTGCCCAACAGATGCTTTAACTTTAAAATTATCAAAAAATCTTACTATCCAAAAAATTGAAAATTAAGAGTAATTGTTTATAATGATTTAAAATGGAAAGAAGAAAAAAATTAGGAGAGATACTTTTAGAAAAAGGAATAATTACAAAAGAACAGCTTAAAGAAGCCCTTCAAGAACAGGAGAAAACAGGAGTTTCTTTAGGACAAATCTTGATTGATAGAGGGTTGATTTCACCTGGAGTTCTTGGAGAGATTTTATCAGAGCAATTTAGAATTGATTATAAAAAAGTTTCAGAAATCTATATATCACCAGATTCAATAAATTTAATTCCAGAATCTATAATAAAAGAAAAAAAGGTATTTCCAGTCAAAAAAGAAGAAGATACACTCGAAGTTGCAATACTTCCACCAATTAATCCTCTTGTTATTGATGATATTAAAGCTTTAACAGGCTTAAAGTTAAAACCAATTATTGTAACTGATACAGAATTTCAAAGGCTATTAAACCAATATTTTAATATAAAAAGTATGGCAAACAAAACTCTTCAAGGTTTAAGGAGAGAAGAAAGGGTAGATGAAACAGTAACGGTTGAAACTCCAATAGTGAAATTTGTAAATACATTAATTACAGATGCAATAAATCAAAATTCTTCAGATATCCACTTTGATCCATATTTTGATTATACAAGAGTAAGATACAGAATTGATGGAATGCTTCAAGATGTGATGAATATTCCAGGAGGAATTGATAATCAGGTACTTTCAAGAATAAAAATTTTATCTGGAATGGATATTGCAGAAAAAAGAAGACCACAAGATGGAAGATTTTCAATGAAGATAAATGATAAAGATTTTGATTTTAGGGTCTCATCAATAGGCACCAGATTTGGGGAAAAAGTTGAAATAAGAATTTTAAATAAAGCAAGAGTTTTAATTGAATTGAATAGACTTGGAATGAACGATATACAAAGAAAAATTTATGAAAAAATAATTAAAAATCCTTATGGGATGGTTCTTGTTACAGGTCCTACAGGTTCAGGTAAATCAACAACTCTTTATGCAACCTTAAACAAATTAAATACGCCAGAAAAAAGTATTTTTACAATTGAAGACCCTATTGAATATGATCTTCCTGGTATCATTCAAATGCAAGTAAATCCAAAAGCTGGTATGACATTTAGTAGTGGTTTAAGAAATATTCTTAGACTTGACCCAGATACCATAATGATTGGTGAGATAAGAGATTTAGAAACAGCAAGAATTGCTGTGGAAGCAGCATTAACAGGTCACCTTGTTTTGTCCACTCTTCACACAAATGATGCTCCATCCACACTTATTAGACTTCTTGATATAGGAATTGAACCATATTTAATCTCATCAGTTATGATAGGAGTTGTTGCACAAAGACTTGTAAGAACAATATGTCCATCCTGTAAAATAGATTACACTCCTTCAAAAGAAGAACTTATTACTATTTTTGGAGAAGTTCCGAATGAAGAAGTTAAGTTTAAAAGGGGAAAGGGCTGTGGAGAGTGTGGATATACTGGTTTTAGAGGAAGAACAGGTATTTTCGAGATTTTACCAGTTACAAAAAAACTTAAAGATTTAATAAAGGCAAGAGAATCAACAGATGGTATAAGATTTGAGGCTGAAAAATCTGGAATGATTCCACTTCTTTCTGCAGGTTTTGAGAAAGTGAAAGAAGGAATAACAACAATTGATGAGGTTTTAAGAGTTATAAGGATGGAAGAATGAAATTTAAGTATTTAGGAAGAGATAGAGAAGGGAATCCAGTAAGAGGAGAAATTGAAGTAGATTCAATTTATGAAGCAAGAAATATTCTTTTAGGAAGAGGAATTTATATAATTGAATTTAAAGAGATTAAAACAAAAGAACCTATCTTAAGAAGATTAAAGATAGAAGAAATTATTTTTTTATCAAGACAACTTTCCCTTCTATTAAGATCTGGTCTTACAATTGTTTTAGCATTGGATATAATCCAAGAAAATATAAAAAGCAAGAGTTTTAAAAATTTTGTTATAAAAATAAGAGAAAATATTTTAGGAGGAGAATCTTTTTCTGAAGCACTATCTCATTATAGAAAAATTCTTCCTGTTCTTTTTATTGAAGTTGTAAGAGTTGGTGAAGTAACAGGTAATCTTGATTCAGTTTTGTTAAGATTATCAGATTTTTTAGAAAAAGAAGAGGAGCTAAGAAGAAAAGTTAAAAATGCACTTATTTATCCTGAGATTGTTGCTGGAGTAATAATTATTGCAATTATTTTTCTTTTGATTTCAGTTGTACCAATATTTGTAAATCTTTACAGAGGAGCAGGTGTTAAACTTCCTCTTCCTACAAAAATATTGATTTCAATTTCTTCCTTTTTAACTAATTATTGGTATATTATAATTCCTATTCTGATAATTTTATATTTTTCATTTAAGTTCTATTCAAAGACAAAAACTGGAAAAAAGAAAATTGATAAATTTCTTTTTAATCTTCCAACTATTATTGGAAAAATTTATAGAGAAAATATCTTTTTGAGAGTATCTCATACACTTGAAACTCTAATTAGAAGTGGAATAACACTTGGAGGTTCATTTGAACTTATATCAAGGGTCTCTGGAAACGAAGTTATAAGGGAGAGTTTGTTAAGAACAAGAGAAAAAATTATGCAGGGTCAAAGCATAAGTAGAGCCCTAATTGATGAAGGAGTATTTCCTCTTCTTTTCATAAGAATGATTTCGGTTGGTGAAGCAGGGGGAAATTTGGAAGATGTTTTACAAGAAATGGAGAGATATTTTGAGAGTGAACTTGATAATGATATAAAGAAATTTACTGCTCTTCTTGAGCCAGCATTGACAATTATCCTTGGAATAATCGTTGCATTTGTGGCTTTTTCAATCTACCTTCCAATGTTTGATATGGCGAGGTTAATCACAGGGAAATAGATTAAAAACTATTTAATAAGTTATTGGAAAGATTAAAGATAAATCAAAATTATATTCATTTTCTATATTTGTTAAACTCAATGAAAAATCTAAAACTTTAATTAATTTTTCGTTATCTTCAACAAAAACTAAGAATTTTTTAATTGAATCAATTGTGCCAGTCCCGGTTAAATAAACTTGAACTTCTCTATAATTTTTATTATTTTCAATTATAAAGTTTTCTCCACCCACATCTATTTCAAAATCTTTAATATTAAAATTTATAAGTTTTGATGAAAGATTTGATAAAAATAATTCATATTCATCTTTTGTAAATAACCTTTTTTTACTCTCATCAATTTTAACTAAAATATTATCACTTTCTTTATCCATTTTATTTAAGTTAGTAAACATTTCACTTTTCGTTATAAGTTCATTTGTTAAAGAGTTTAAATTGTTTATATTTTTTCTCCAGTTTATGAACTCATATCCAACAAAAAAAACGAAAATCAATATTTCAATAAATATAATATAGGAAAACCTTTTAATTAAAACTTTTATCTTTGGAACATACTCTTTAACCATTATTTTCCTCCACTAACTTCAATTGTTGAAGAAGTTGCCCCATCTTTATTTCTAATCATTTTTTGAATTTTTATCTCACTGAAATTACCTGAATCAGAAAGATTTTTTGTGAAATCAAAAATTGACTTGAATCCATTCGATAAAACATTAATTAAATAACTATTTTCACTCTGTTTACTTACACTTAAAATTTTTAGAGTATCTGTCTTTAAAGAAAAAATTTTTTCAATATACTCATTATTTTTTTCAAATTGAAGTTTATTTAAAATTTCATCTATTTCCTTTTTTTTGTTAACTAAATCAGAATATTTCTTTTCAACATCCTTTAAATCTAATATTGAATCTTCAACTTTTTTTAAATTATTATTTATCTCTTTTATTGATTCACTTGTTGACTTAATAGAACCTATTAAATATATTGATAAAAATATTATTAAAAATCCAATAAGAATTATTGATAAAATCAACATAAACAGCTTAAATTTATCTTTCCCTCTTTCTTTTATATCTTTTGGTATTAAATCTATTTTTAATTTATCTTCATAAGAAATTAGTGAAAGACCAATTGAAGAAGAAAAATAGGCTGGTTTGTCAGAAAGTGGAGCACCTAAAAAAACTTCAATTCCAAAAATTTCTTTAATTTTTTGGTCAAAATCTTCAATTCCACTTTCAATTGATGAAATTATAATTTTTTCTATACTTTTTTTCTCTTCTCTTGAAAAGTATGATATAGTGTTAGAAATTTCACTTCTAAATGTCTCAAAATTTTCTAATATACTATTTAGTCCAATATCAAACTCTCTTAAAAGAAGTGGTTCGCCATTAGTAAAGAAAATTAGAGTTGTTTTATTTTCTCCAATAAATGTAAAAATTCCATCACCTTTAAAATAGTCTTTTCTTAGAATTTTATTAGCTCTGAAAGACGCAAATGATGGAATATCAACACTTATTGGGTTAAGACCGATTTTTCTCAAAAAGTTCAATCTCTCTTCAACTCTTTTTCTTGGTGCAACGACAATAAGATATCTTACTCTATTTTCAATTTCTTTTAGTTTAATAAGGTTTAAAATTGGATAATCATTTTCAAATATTTTATAATTTCCAACCTCATCAAGGATTATTTTTCTTAAATCATCCTCAGGCATTATCGGATAATCATTTATTCTGATTATTGCATCTTCTTCAGATAAACCATATGAAATATTTTTTGTTTTTACTCTGTTTATCTTTAAAAATCTTTTAATACTATTTTCATAATCTTTTCCAATAACACCACTAATATTACCTTCTTTTAGGTTTAAAATAGAGACCTTACCTTTTTTTACTTCTACTTCGCAAATTTTTATACTTTTTTTTGTTATTGTTAATCCAGCTATTCTATCCATTATCTATTTCTTAATCTTACCATATTTTTTAATTCAAATTCTTGAGTTTCTAAAGGATTTACATAAGGTTCGCCAGAGATTGTTATCTCTATCAAATAAACACTACCTATATCAGTTGTTTCATTAAAAGAAAGGTCATAGTATTTAAAATTGATTGTTAGATTTATTTTTTCATCTGAAGGAGTATTTGAATTGTTATAATAAGGGATATAACTTGAACCAAGTTCGTCTGTTCTACTTATAAAATCTCCATCCTGTGAAATCGTAATATTATATTCATTGTTTCCAAAGTTTCTTTTTAGTTTAAATTTAACTTTTTGACTTTCTATAGTTTCAAATTCACTTGCTCCTCTTAACAAATCTTCGATCTCTCTCATAGCATCTGTTACTACTTCTAAAACTTTATTTGATGGTTTTCCATAGAAAAAACTTTTTATTGTTGAGTTAAAAAAGATTGTTATAGGAAAAATTATAAGAGCAGTTATTATAATTACAATTGTTATTTCAATTAATGTAAAACCCTTTTTCACTCTATTTCCTCAACACATATATCATCAAAGTAAATATTTCTATTGTTGTTTCCACAACTTGCTTTAAGATAGATTGTGCCTGATGTAAATTCTGAATCAGTTTTTGAGTTGAGGAGGGCATCGTTAAAATAGTATGATATTGTATTATCAACCATTCTAAGTTCAACATTAACCCACTGATCAAATATACTATAATCAAAAGTTTTTGAAAATAAAGTAGTTTCGCCAGAAGAAGTTATTTTAACTAAGTCAACATCATATGTAGAATTAAAGGTTTCTATCTTAATAAAATAGCCATATCCTGAACTATTGCATCTTCCTCCTATATAAATATATGAAGAACTAGAAGTGGATGGATTTGTTATGTAGATTTTTCCTTTCAAAGAGTAGTTTGAAGAACCAATCCAATTTGGATAAGCATGTCCTTCTTTTTTATGTTTATAACTTAAACAATTACCTCCTTCAAAATTTACTACGCTCCATTGACCTTTAGTATGTGTTGTCCAATTCCATGGTGGGGCACGCTCTTCATTTATCTCAAAATCATCACAAATTTTTGTTGTTAAAAAAATAAATTCTGAAAAAAGTTCAGCAACCAAATCATCTTTTCCTTGTGGATAGAAATTTATTGTAACCTCTTTTAAATAATTTGATACCTGATTAACATTAATTTCGTAATCATAATTTGAATCATCAGGATAAATGGTTTTTGTAATATCATTAATTTCTGAAAAACTCTTGTTGTTTAATTTTTCCATCTCATTTTGAGCATAACTGTAAACTTTAGTTCTATTTTGAATGTATGGAAGATCAAGATTTAATGAAAAAAGAAGAGCCAAAGATGAAGCAATAATTGATAAAATCACAATTCCAACAATAACTTCTATCAAATTAAACCCCTTTCTATTAATTAAGATTTTCAAGTTTTTCCTCCTCCCAATAGATTATTTTATAATTTGAATCAATAATTACCTTTATAGTTCTTACTGCTTGAGTTATTACTGCTTGATTGTTCTGTTCATTTGGTACACATGCAGTTGAAGTTATTGTTATCATTCCATTTTGAGGATAATTTATTTGATAACTCATTGTAGCTTTACCTTCCCAGGTTGAAAAATTAACAATTTTTCCAGTTGGTATATTATTAGGATCATTTTTTAAATGCCAGATAACTTCCCTTGCAAAACCTTCAGCAAGATATAATGCCTGTGTTCTATAAACATCTATTTCACTTACCTTTGCTCTTGATTGAAAAGAAAGTGAAAGAGTTGCTCCAAGAATTGAAACAACAACAAGAATAATAACAACTATAAAAATAATAACATATCCATTTTTATTTTTTAGATTTTTCAATATTAATTTTTCCATCTTTACTTAATATTATTTTATAATATATTTTCCCACTTTTTAAAGATATTTTACAATCTTCGCCATCAAAATCAAAATCACCTAAATCCATAATCAAAACCTTATCTTTATCCATAGAAATTAAAATATTATCAAAAAGAGGAGGTCTATTTATAAAATCAATATTTTCTTTTGTGTATCTTATTTTAATTTTATTATCATTTATAGTTAATATAAAAGGTTCATTTTTTACAATTGCTATATATTGAGAATTTTTAATATCTTTTATTATATCAACACTTGAAGCATAAACTCTTAAATCAGCAATTTCATTTTGAACTATTATAAATCCAACTAAAATTATTGAAAAAAAAAAAATTAAAATAAGAATAAAAGATAAGATAAAATTTATTTCAATTTTTAAAATATCTTTAATTTTCACAAAATAAAAAAGGGTGGGATTAACCCACCCAATTAAAAAAATTAATCAAACCCGTGTCCTTCTTCTGTTGTAAATGAACCATCTTCTGCATTATAAGTCCATGATTGAGTACTATTTGGATCAGTAGGTAACCCATTACAGGTGATTGTTGCTGTTGAAGTTTCAGAATCCCAGTCAACATCCCACCCAGTTGGCATACCATCTTCTAAGCATCCTATTAATGAAGCTTCTGTATCTGGAAATTTTTTTTCCTTTGCAAAGTAAATGTGGACTCCTGCTCTCCAGGAACCAATTACTGCCTGGTCTGCACTTTTATGTGCATCATTCCTTAAATCAAGATATTTTGGATAAGTAACTGCTGCAAGAATTGCGAGTAGCACAATAACAATTACAATCTCAATTAATGTAAACCCCTTTTTTCCAAAAAGTTTTTTCATAACTAACCTCCTAAATAAAATTAAAAATCAAGTCGGTTGCGCTACTGGGTTCCCTTTTTCTCTGTTAGCGCCCATCTTTAGAGAAAAAGATCATAACCCTCCTGATTTTATAAAATTTGATAAAATTTTATAATTTTTTTTAATTTTGTCAATACTCTTGTAAAGTTTTAATTATATTGTATCTGGGAGGGAGAAAAACGAAATAATTTCAAAGATTCTACCAATCAATCCAACAATTCCTCCAACAAAAATAATCAATAGTATATTTCCAATAAAAATAAGTAGACCTGCGGTTCTGAAAGTATTAATTTTAGTTGATTCACCAGTTTTTGAAAGTGCTTGATAATAAAAATAAGAACCAATTATTGCTATTATCCAACCAATAATAAAGAGAATTATTGCAAGAGCAAAACCACCACCACCTTTAATCAATGAGAAAATACCAAAAAAGGTTGCTCCTCCTCCAAATGCAAAGAAAATGACACTTACAATTGAAAGAATTATTGCTTTAGTAAAATCTGTTAGAATTTCAGTTCTTGCCACTGCTTCAGAAATTTTCTTTATTGATAAATAAAGTAAAATTAAACCAACTATTGAAAGAACCCAGCCAATAGTTGGAATAAATCCCAAGAGTGTTAGAATTGAACCCACACCTCCCATAATCTTAGCTTCTCTAATCTCCATTTTTACCTCCAAAAAATTTTAATTTAAAAAAGTGAAATAAAATTCTCACCTGATACTCTTGCTCCTTTAAGGGTTTCTCCACATTTACATTTTTCTCTTTTATCTGGTATATCTTTAATTATATCTATTATTAAAGTTTTAAGCTTCTCTAAATTTTCATCAAAAATTTTTGTAACCATCTCATGTGAAACTGGTTCTACACTTCCGTTACTGACAAGACCTACATCATAATCGGTAACAACTGATATATTTAAAAAACACATTTCAAGCTCTCTTGCTAAAACAACTTCTGGATATTGGGTCATATTTATAACTTCCCATCCCATTGATGTGAACCATTTACTTTCAGAAAGTGTTGAGAACCTCGGTCCTTCAATTACAACAACCGTTCCTTTTTCATGATGAGGATATCCAAGCTTTTTTAAATTATTTATTGCGATTTGCATTAATTCAGGACAGTATGGTTCTGCCATTCCAATATGTGTTGTTATTGGCCCATCATAAAATGTTGAAACTCTTCCGGAGGTTCTATCAACAAATTGATCGCAAATGACAAAATCTCCAACTTTAATGTGAGGTTGAAGACTTCCACAAGCATTAGGGGCAATTATTCTTTCAACTCCTAATTTTTTCATTGCCCATAAGTTTGCTCTATATGGAATTTTATGTGGTGGATACTCATGATTTTTTCCATGCCTTGGTAAAAAAGCGACTTTTTTCCCATAAATTTCAGCAATAGAAATTGAAGTTGATGTTGAACCATATGGAGTTTCGACAACAAACTCTTCCATATTATCAAAAAATTTATAAAAACCTGTGCCACCAAAAACACCAATAGATGCTTTATCCATAAAACCTCCTTATATACTCTATAAAAGAATTATAACAAATTATTTTACCTATTTCATAATTGTATCACTTCTTAAAAATTAATTTAAAGATTAGGCACCTTGGCTTCTCCATATTTATAAATATCTATTTTATAAATTAATTCGCCCTCCTTTGCATTGTATTTAAAAATCACTCTTGATGGATAATTTTTATAATCTCCTTTGTTTATAATCCATATTTGGTATTCTAACTGAATCTCTCCATTGTTCATTTCTATTGTTTTGCCTTTTATGATATATTTTGTCGTACCGTAATCATTGACAATTTCATCACCTATTTTATCAACTGAATATGAAATTTCTCCTTCGGGTGTTTTCACGCTATAGTTATAATCTTCTCTAACACTATTAACTATATCTTTAGCTAAAGACCAAAAACTTTCTGATATACTTCCAATCTGCTCTTTTGGTAATTCATACCACTCCTCTCCCTCATAACGAATTTTAGCTTTATCTCCATTTATTAATAGTTCCGTAGTGATTTTTTCTGTTTTTAAGTCTATAACCTTTATATACTCTTTTTCTCCATAATTTTCTCTTATTATTTCTATTTTTTGCTCTTCTGAATCATCCTGAGTTTTGTATTCAATAGTCATCTCGAAACTATCAATATCTGAAAAATCTTTGATCTCTTCAGAAGCCAGTTTTTCTTTTAAAGTTATTTTTATCTCCTGTTTTTTTCCTTCAGAAATCAAAATGTTTTCGCTACTATCTAAAAAACCATCTTTTGATGCAATTAAAGTGTATGTCCCCTCTTCAATCTGAGGGAAAGTAAATTTTCCATTTTCGTCTGTTTTTCCTATCTTTCCATCAAGAGATAGATTAACATCTTTTAAGGGGTTGTTTTTATTGTCAAAGACAATCACATTAATATCATTTTTAATAACCTTTTTACCACAACTTAAGATAGAAAATGAAAATAAGATGATTAAGCTTATTAAAATTAACTTTTTCATAGCTCCTCCTTTAAAAATTTTTAAAAAATGTTTAAAGTTTATAAATTTTCTAGTATTCCTTTTTCAAAATAAAAATTAAAAGGATACAAAATTTCTTCCTTTAAGCGTTATCGATCTTACAATTCTTTTATCATAATCGACATCACTTGGTGTAACGGTAGCTTTAAGAGAGATTAAATCTTCAAGTGGGCCACCAATTATCTTTTTTCCGAGAATTTCTTGAACCTGAAAGATTCCAGATGAATTACTCATCTCGATAACAATTTCTATTGCTTTTTCCTCTCCTTTTAATATTAAGACCCTCTCTATTGATAAAGCTGAAATTGTATGAATTGATAAACTACCAAGATCATAAGCCTTTCTTCCTCTTCCTTTTGTCATATCTGTTGCATCTCCAATTCCAATTAGTGCTGCCTCAATTATGAAATCTGGAATATCAGCATCGTGAGCATAAATAGAGTTCAAAATAAAACCTCTTACTTCAGTTCTATTTTCAATATCTGAATAAAAGTTTGGAAGTATTCTATTCAGAATTGGTATTGCAAGGTATGTAGAATGTAAAGGATGATTTTCTCTATAAATTTGGTTTCCAATGTCATGTAAAAGTGCTCCTGTCATTACAATTAAATGTTCATCATCTTCGTCTCCTCCACCTTCTTTTATGAAATCTGGTTTTATATCTTTTTCGAGAAGAATATCAAGCATTTTTAAAGCAGATGCACATACAATTTTTGCATGAACTTCACCATGATCGTTATACTTCAATTTTTTAACAGCAATAAAATTTGACAGATCCCAATCAGCTCTCACCTCTGGGTCTTTAACAAGAAGATTAAACATCTCTTTTGCTTTTTTATAATTTTTTAATGATTCTTCAATATAATTCAAAGATTCAGTTTCAAGAAAATCATAACTTTCTGGAATTTCAACCTCGATACCGAAATTTTTTAAACTTTTACTTTTAAAATTACTCATATATCCTCCAATTTTAAATATAGTTTACAAAAACAGACAACCTACTTTTGTAAACTATTATTTTTTTAAATTTATAAAATAGCTTTACTCAAATTTTCCTCTTGCATCAATTTTGATTTTTTCTATTATTTCATCCTCTTTTATAAAATAAAAATGATCAAAATTATTAACAACAAGACAGGAATGAACTGGAATAATTGTTATTTTATCACCAATTTTTATTTTAGAATTTTCATTTATCCTTACCCACCCATGCTCTTCTGATAAATTATATATTTTTGCATTAGGATGTTCCAAAATATATCCATATACTTTTTCATCACCTTCTAAAACATAATCAAGACTTAATACTTTACTTCCGGCATCTATTAAAACTCTATCTTTTTCTGGTTTACTTATAACTTGAGAAATTACAAAAAGAGAAACTCTGTCTAATTTGACAACTCCTAATTTAACCTGTTTATAATCATAAAAAACATAATTTCCTGGCCTAATCTCTGTTATTCCATCAATTTTTCCTCCAATATAAACAGATGGAGTTGAACCAATACTTACAGTTTCACATTTAATATTATTTTCTTCAAGGATTTTTTTTGCTTTTAAAACTTCATTTGCTTCATCATAAGAAAATTCCTCTCTTTGCTCTTTGTTTTTTGATAAATATACCTGACCTCCATGTGTAAAAACTCCTTCGAAAATGAAGTTTGGGTATTTTTCAATCTCTTTGTAAAGTTTTAAAACATCTTCTGCCTTTACTCCGCATCTATGGTGACCTGAATCTATTTCAATTCTTACAAATATTTTTTCATCTTTAAAAACTTCGCCTAAATTTCTTATTCCCTCGAAAGAATCAACTGCTAAGATGAGTTTATTTAAAATTTTTGAAAATTCTTTTGTTCTTTCCAACTTATTATAATCAACTAATTCACTTGAGATAAAAATATCATTGAAGCCATTATTTGCAAAAATTTCAGCCTCAGAGAGTTTTGCACATTGAATTCCAGTAATTCCATACTTTTCTTGAATCTTTGCTATTTCAACTGATTTGTGAGTTTTAATCATTGGTCTTAAATTTTTTCCATAAACCTTCGCAAAATTTGACATCTCTTCAATATTTTTTATTAATTTTTCATAATCAATTAAAATATTAGGTGTTGATATGTCAATTATTTTCATAAAAAAATTATAACATTTTAATTTATTTATTATTTTTATAATTTTATTTTAATTATTTTTTCCTATTTAAAAAAATAAACAATATAATTTAAAAATTTTGTTGCAATACAATGTCTAACCCGAAAAACAAATTTTAAGACCTGATTCTAAAAATTATTTCTTTTCTAAAAGTTCTTCGACTTCCTCCTTTCCATTTTTAAGTTCCTTTTCACCTTCTTTATCTTTCATCAAAAGTAATGTTAAAAATTCACCAACATGAGTTTTCTCTTCTTTTGCAATATCAAGAAAAACCTTTTTAAGGGAGGTATCTTTTGTCATTGATGCAAGTTGTTCATAAAGGTTTATTGCATCAAGTTCTGCAATTATACCAAGCCTTAAAATTTCATTATCAAGTTCTTCTTTACTGACATTTTCTAACTTAAATGGAATATTTGATAACATTACACACCTCCAAAATATAAATTTTATATTTTTATTATATTATAATTTTTTTGAGAAAGGTAAATTGTAAAATTAAAAAAAATAATATAAATTTTATGATTTTTTTCACTATAAGCGAATATACCAATCTGCAGTAACAAATAGTTGACATAAAGAAAATTCTTATTATACTTTAAATTTATTTTAGGAGGTAAATAAAATGGAAAAGAAAGATATTTTAGATTTTGTAAAAGAGAGAAATGTAGTTTTCATAAGGCTACAGTTTACAGACATACTTGGTATTCCAAAAAATGTAGAGATACCAGTTGCAGAACTTGAGAATAGTTTATACAATGGATTACTTTTTGATGGTTCAGCTATTGAAGGATTTGTGAGGATTCAGGAATCAGATATGCTCCTTCTTCCTGATCCAGATACATTTACCATACTTCCCTGGACAATAGATGGAGGTGTAGTTGGCAGATTGATTTGTGATGTTTTAAATCCTAATGGAACTCCATTTTTAGGAGACCCAAGATATATTTTAAAAAGAGAACTAAAAAAGGTTAAAGATGAGTTTGGATATGTATTTAATACAGGTCCTGAAGCAGAATTTTTCCTTTTCAAAAGAGATGCAAATGGAAAACCNACAACAATAACTCATGATCATGGAAGNTACTTTGATTTATTGCCAATAGATTTAGGCGAAAAAGTTAGAGAAGAGATTGTGACGACACTTAAAGAGATGGGTTTTGAAATTGAAACATCACATCATGAGGTTGCAGAGGGTCAACATGAAATTGATTTTAGATATTCAGATGCCTTAAGAACAGCAGATAATGTTATAACTTTTAAACTTGTAACAAAAACTATTGCTTTAAAACATGGACTTCATGCTACATTTATGCCAAAACCAGTTTATGGGATTAATGGTTCAGGAATGCATACTCACCTATCCTTATTTAAAGGAGATGAGAATATTTTTTATGATAAAAATGGAAAATATGAACTTTCAAATGAAGCACTATATTTTATTGGAGGAATATTGAAACATGCAAAAGGAATCTGTTTTATTGCGAATCCTTTGATAAATTCTTATAAGAGAATTGTACCTGGATATGAAGCTCCTGTTTATATCTCGTGGGCATTAAGAAATAGATCTGCTTTAATAAGAGTTCCGTCGGCGAACGGAAAATATAGAAGAGTTGAGTTTAGATCTCCTGACCCATCCTGTAATTCATATCTTGCATTTTCAGTTATTCTTGCTGCAGGAATTGATGGAATTAGAAATAAGATTGACCCAGGGGAACCTACTAACATTGATATTTACAATTTAACTAAAGATGAGAGAGAAAAAATGGGAATAGATAGTTTGCCCGGAAGTTTAATGGAAGCAAAAGAGGAATTTTTGAAAGATAAAGTTTTAGTTGATTCTCTAAGTGAGCATATCATAGAAAAATTTATTGAAGCAAAAAATGAGGAGTGGGATAGTTTTAGAACTCATATTACAAATTGGGAGTTAGACAGATTTCTCGAAATCTATTGATAGTGTACAGGGGGACAGGCACCCTGTACACTATGTGGAAGTTTTTTTCAGGAAAATATTTCTTTGGGTTTTGGTTTATAGCCATTTATAAATTCTTTTATAGTCATAATTTTCTTTCCCTCGAGTTGAAGAATTTCAGGAATTAAAATTTTATCTTTTGTTTTTATACCAAAAGATTCTTTATTCACAAAAACAATTTCTCCAAAATCCCCATCATATTTCTTGTCGACCATAGAGCAATCTAAAATTTTAATCCTCTTTCCTCTAAAAAATGCATAAGCCCCAGGTTCAAATGATAAACATAATATCTTTCTTTTTAAATATTCTCCCTCTAAATTAAAATCCAATTTTTCAAAATCTTTATCAAATTTTGGAGCTAATGATGCTTCTCCTTTTTGCTCAACCCAAATATCTTTTCCATTTTTAATTAGTTCTAATGCTTCATTTAAACATCCCTTACCTATTTCTATTAATTTTTTTGTGAGTTTTGTATAATTATCTTTTTCATCAATATCTATCTTCTTTTGTAATAAAATTGGTCCAGCATCGATATCTTTTGTGAGTTTCATTATTGTGATTCCACTCTCTTTCTCACCATTTAAAATTTGCCACCTTATTGGATTTGGACCTCTATATTTTGGAAGAAGTGAAGGGTGAAGATTTATTATACCTTTTGGAAACAATTCAATTACACTTTCTGGTATTATTTTTCCAAATGAAACAACTACCCCTATATCAACATCATATTTTCTTATCTCTTCAAAATTCTCTTTCATCTTTATAACTTCAATGAAAGGGATATTTTTCTCTTTTGCATAAATCTTTGTTGGCGTCTCAATAACTTTTAAACCTCTCCCACCAACCTTATCTTTTGTTGTAACTA